>Ga0214544_1002610_pt1 | contig 37793 bp, 18 predicted proteins | sample CNSS3metaG_FD_160074 | JGI IMG/M metagenome (GOLD analysis project Ga0214544, IMG submission 160074) | Root nodule microbial communities from cowpea collected in UCLA plant growth center, Los Angeles, California, USA - CNSS3 | ecosystem: Host-associated > Plants > Roots > Nodule | place: USA...
TAAGTAGAAATGTGAAGATGTTAGTGAAAAACATCTAGAAAGCTGAACAAAACCGAGATCTGGGTAAGAACATCGAGATGAAGAATCGAAAAAAAGCAAAAATAGAAATAGATCTTAATGTTTGAGTGCGAAAGTGAAAGATGAAGCTGAAGACATTTTGTCCGCAATGGTGTTATCTGTGAGTGAGAAAGAGAGAGAAGCTGAAGAGGTTTGAATGTGTGAGAGTGAGAAAGAGATAGAAGAAGCTGAAGAGGTTGAGATGAAAGAGAAGAGTTTTTTGTGTGTAGGATACAGAGGGTGAGAAGAAAAGAGTGAGAGATTTTGTTCTTTTTTATTTAATTTTTGAAGGTTCAAAATTCTGATATTGTGACAGTTAGCATTTTTACCTCTTGTAGAAAAAAATTTGAATAGAAGTGAGTCAGAAATAATATTTTATTGAAGAAGTTTCCATTTGTTAGTTTAGAATTGTATATAGTATTGGATTCTCAAGAAATAAATAATTATGAGTATACCAATGTTTTTATGAGAATTACTCAACTACCTAATCACTCCCAAAGTAACTTTTGATGTTCATAATGGATCATCAGAAGTGGAATATGGATCCATATTCTGATATAACGAGATCTAGTTTTATGGTTGTAGGTCCAATTTAGGCCCCCAATGTTTGTATTGTTTGTTAAGTTTATTAAGATTGATATTTAAGGCTTATAAGTACCTCAATCATTTCATAATTTTCTTTTATATATACGTATTGCATGAGTAGAAGGGGAACATACTCAGTGAGAGTTATACGGGATATTATTGGGGGATCTTTTGAAAATTGACATGTGGATAATTTACATTAATATCTTGAGGAGATATTTAAAATATAGATAATCTTCTATTCTGATGTAGAACTCTTAATATTATACAAATACATATTTTTGTAATATCTCATGAACAATTACAAAGATGTAAATTATTGATATATATATTACAAAAAAAAATTAATTTCATCTTTTTATCAAATATTAATTATTGAATATAGTAGTCGGGGCATCACAATTTACCTTAGTTAGATAAGAGGAGAATTGGATACATGTCAGCCTAATGGACTGACATATATACGGCTAAAGTCAATTTTGGTCGAGTTCGAGGATAATGTGGCCATATAGAGTGTAGGAATGATAGTGCAAGGAAAATGAGAGACTTGTAAGGTTTGATGGATAATATACACAAGATGTGTTAATAACCTACATATATGAAATTTATGAGTGTTTCTTTTACCCGGACAACTTATAAGCATGATATAATATTATATTTCAATAAGAAAATGATACAATAATCATTCATATTATATGTCCAAATTAAAATACACATATAAATTTCAAATATTAATGTCCATGAAAATTAAATATATATCTCAATAGTTTTTTTATTACCTCAAAACTTTAGATTGATTTAAGAAGGCCTTTATTCGTAATGAACGCTTATCTTCCATATGCGATTAATCCACAAAAGTACCTCAAAACGTAATTTTGATAAACATACCTTATAATAGAAATAAAACTTAAAATAAGAAGGTGTATATATTTTTTGTATTATAAATGTTGTACGCATTTCCTTTTATAGAGTTTCGAAGATTTTTGTGTAGACAATATTTTTAGTTGTGGTATTGACATTTCCACATTCGTCTAGAATTAGGATTTCAATCATTTATTTGTCTTGACTCTAGAAACAACAACATAGAGTTGTCCATGTGTAAATACTAAATGTGGCAAGTAAAGTCCAACTCTTGTAAGAGATTGTCCTTGACTCTTATTGATTTTCATTGGAAAACATAATGATATTGAGAATTGAATTCTTTGAATTTAAAAGGCAATCCAGAATCTAAAGGCACTAAATTCATTCTTGTTATAAATATCTCTTGTCCAATGTTTTTTCCTATGATCACAATAGTATAAATCACATTTTTGCCTAACTCATTAACTTTGCAATGCTAGGAAGACCAACCCTTGACATAAATTTACATTAAAGCACACATCATGAACACACCAAATTGTAGAACCAACACCAATTCTTATGAATTCCACAAAATGAACAATATCATCCCAAATTAGAGTGTCCATTGACGTGCTAACTGGACCAGGTTGTTAAAGGAAGTGATCATCACCACAGCTGAAAGATGGATAATCTCCTTTTGGAATTTAAGATTAAACTTTTGCACTAAGGGATTAAAAAAGTTCACCTAGTGACGTGAGAGGTGCTGCTATCTGTAACATCCCTAAGGAATATTACCAATTTAAATAAATAAATAAATAAAATAAAATAAAATGAAATAGAACGTCACGATAATATTAATCCCAAACGCGGGAAAGTTTTTCAAATATTTAAACACACGCCAAAATTATAAGATAGTAATAATAATGACGTTACAATTTCCAAAAATCCATAATCATAAATAAAAACATCATAAATATAAGATGAAAACTCCTAGCTCTAATCCCCAAGCTAGCCCTCACTCCGTCGCCTGAGCGTCCTCAGCATCACCTGTATCCACATCTGCTTCTGTGTAACGAATCACACGATCATCGCTATACACAAACAAAAAGGGTGAACTGAGAAAATAAAAATAATACACACACACACAAACACACACACACACACACACACACATATATATATATATTAGCATCAGATAAATCATACACCCGTCTAGTTCAACCTACTTAGTTCTTGGCCAAGACCTTAACCCCAAGGCTTTATAGCCTTCAAATCACACATATAGTTAGCCTTGGACTCGGGAATATGATGCTCACACGAACCTGCCCGCTCGTGGTCCTGCCTCTATGAACGTCCCCGCTCGTAGTCCTGCTCTACGGACCTACCCGCCCGTAGTCCAACACATGTGATCCACTAGCCTCGTACCGCCCCGCACGTGGCATCTCTCAAGCGTGAGCACGGAACATACGAACCTACCTCGCTCGTATCCCCACGCGAGAGTAACTCGATATGAACCTCCTCACTCATATCATCACATGTTAACCACCATCCATGAACCTACCCGCTCATGGCACATCATCTCCCAACCCAAGTATAGCATCATTGCTAAAAAGCGACGAACACAAGTCATAAACTGCTGGATTTTCGCCCGGTGCGACACCTAGCGCCGCCAGGCGAAACTGGTCTAGACCGCCTAGCGGTACCTTCCCACTGCCAGGCGCCAACGCCCTCCAGCCCCCACTATTTTTCAGTCACCGCCTAGCGGAGCTCACCTTGCCGCTAGACGCCACGCGATGCAGGGATCCCTCCTGCAGTTCCTATCGCCTGGCAGCCTGCTGCTACCCGCCAGGCACCATACCAAAAGCTCCATGCTGCTGGTTTTGACACCCAAATTGGTTGGTTCTGAAATCTAGAATGCTCTACGATGTATTGCACATTTGTTTTATCAGAGTCTGTTAGTTTCCAGCCATTCCACCATCACTTTCATTCTCCTATCAATATTAATCACCACACCAGTACCCAAGGTACACCATTTGCTACCTAAATACCATTGTTTAGGAATAATATCACACCTCTTCACAACATACTTCACTCACACTATACTGCCATGAGTGTTGTCCCACACAATATTGCATAATCACATGTCTTCTATTTAAGCTTACAAGTCACTAAGGACACTTAAAGCTCATAAATCATAATCACAGATATTTAATAACACATATGCAAGGTACTATGCTTCCAACACCTGAACTATTAACTAATGTTATCCTTCCCTCTTTCTTTCCTTAACACGTCTATCAACAACCCATCACATAGTCATACCATCATACCTCTTTCCATTTCCATACTCACTTACATAAGTATATTATCTCTTAATGTGTCCTCCTTTAATTTCCGATATCACTCACAGCCTCTTCCCTCACGACCAACCAAAATCAATGCAACATTGTGCCACTGCCCCTGTCATCGCCTGGCGGCACTTAGCTTGCCGCCAGGCGATACACCAAAACCCAGAAAAAACCCCAGGCTGCTGTACCCACAACATGCTCAAAACGTCCAGGACTCAATTCAGCCTCCAAATTGAATACCACACAATAATTCTCTCATGGTTTATCCACCCAACTTCCTATGACATTATTTCCCCTAAGTTGCACATATTATGCACCACAATAATTCAAATTCTGATTCTACCGATTCCAAAAACCCCAACTCCATCCATGGTTATTCATAAAGAGTATTCCCAAAGCACCATCAGGAACCCCAATTCTAACAGTTTCATACTATTAACTCATAGCATCATACACAAGATCACAATCAGAAGTCTCCATGACCCCTGCGCACCCAGCAAATCCAAAGAAACACGCGAACAACGTTGCGCCGCCGGGCAGATCTGCTTCGCCGCCAGGCGGTTCATGGCAGAATCAAGAACAAGGCACACCTCTGATGTGCCGCCTGGCGGCAAGGGTTGGGCCGCCAAGCGATTTCTGGGAAAAATCTAGAAACCCCAATAAAACAATGCAAACAGAATGGAAATCATACAATTGCGATCATACAAGGCTCAGTATAAGGATTACAACTAAAAACACGCAGAAACAACTCCCCTTACCTAGAATTTGCTTCAAATTCGAATTTGTGTGTGTGTATCTCTAATCCAAAAGCTTCCTTGCCTTTGCTCCCACTCCCACGATGGTTTTTCCTTCTCACTCCCCCTCTGCAATCAATCCCAATTCACTATAATCCTTCTGTCCAAGGTTCACACGCAATGCAACACCTCTCCCTTCACTAATTCGCTCCCTCTCTCTAACTTATTACCATTATAATTACTCGTTTACTCCACCAAAACGAAAATTACCATAAAAGAGGCTTAATGGCTATTCAATGAATTTTAATCTAGGTTTTCTGGCCTATTAGACAACTAGGTTACACTTCCCTTTTGAAATTCCAAGAAAAAAAAAAAAAAAATTAAGCCAAAAAGAGAGTTTAATTTGGTTCTTAGCAAGGCTTAAATCCACAACCTATCAATCACCAAATCAAGAGCATAACCAAATCAACCAATTCATATTTGTGATAACTCCTACAATTTTAGGATTTTACTATCACATCAAGCATTTAAGTATATCATCAAAATAATGCATAAATCGGATTTTACTATCACATCAAGCATTTAAGTATATCATCAAAATAATGCATAAATCAAAATAACACACAATTGGCATACATAGGACTCAAACTCAAGTCCTCTCACACAATCAAAGTACTCTCAACCAATTGAGCTAGTACTTTTCCACGTCATAACTCACTGCATTAAATGCCTTAAATGCTTCTATTACCCGTATTTATTAATAATTATTTAATTAACTATTTAATTTTCTCGGGTCTTACACTATCGCAGCTTTGTGATAATTTCAATGATGAATGCACACCATTAGCCAATTGATGGGCTAGCTAAACAAGTCGCGTATTGCACCATATTTCAGCAACAATTTTCCATCGCTTCACACTTCCACTGCTACACAAAAGTGTTCTAATTGTTTCCAACGTTTTAAATTGTGCAAAATGTGTTTTACTACACCAAGGAACTTATAAATAATTGTCACCGTTGGGACCAGATTTTAGATGTTGCTGCCTCGCTTCCAGACTCTGTTGGAAACTAATTTCACCATTTCTTGTATCAACTTTGGAACAATTCACCCAAGACACGTTCTTGCATCTCACTTCACTAAAAGTGTTAAGACTTGTCTCTTAATTGGATAAGATATGTCCTACCAAACCCAAAAGTGGAGCACCAATATGGAAAGTCAAACAAGGCCTTCAATTAAAATTGTTCACTAATTTATTGCTACTGAAAAGTTCATATTCCCACTACTCCACCAAAACAAATTATGTGTGACAATAACAAATGTTGAGTAGTCAATTAATAGAAAGACATATGGATGACTAAAGATTTAGAATAAAGAGCACTAATGGGACTGAAAATAACATAATGGACCAAACCCATATGCAACACAAGAACTTGACAATGATTAAAGGAAACAAACAAGACTATTGAATTCATTATAAAGACTTGGACTACAAAGTTGAAAAAGCTACTGCAAAATTATATTAGGCTGACAAAAGTAGGAAAATAATGAACAACACAAATGCATAAAAAATCACAAATGGATTGAACATAAAACAAAATAGATTCAATAAACAAAACAACACAAGAACGAAAATGCATCACTTAAAATGGAATGTAGGGAAGTTGGCCGAACAAAAATGCATCAAATAGAGGAACAACACATTTGCAGAATTCATATTCACAAACAAGACACAACTAGGCTCATGATACCACATGATACGAGCTACTTCCAAGGAGGACAACACACACATCAACTGTTTGACGAAAAGCCTTAGTTAAACTGCAAACCCTATGTGAAATGAAAGAAGGAAGACACAAGTTGAATGGACCATGGAAGGAAAATAAGGATGGAAGCTTCCACGCCACTTGGAGACCACGCCAAGATAAATGGATCCATTACATTCAAAACACCATTCGATTAGTCATTCAAGATAAGTGCAAAGTTTCCTCACCCCACTCCCTTCTCTCATGAGATAAGTGAAGAAACCCATGAGAAATGAAAACTTTTGCTCCTCTCCACAGTGCTCAATAGACTCCATGAGATAAGTGGAGGAGTCGCCACTTAAGTCACTTGCTCAAGATAAGACTCACGCACACATATACAAGAGAATCACTCAACAATGCATCTTCATGTATATTGCAAACATCCCTTTATTAAATAAATGTTGTCGAAATGGGTACATATAGATAACGTTTTTTTTAAAAGACATTATTTATGTTTTATTTATTTAAAAAAAATAAATATCATTTTAAATAAACCAAATAAAAAGCGATTTTTATTCAAGGGCTATGTAAGTGGAATCAATAGAGCGATTTAAGTAAAAGAGGGTCATCTATGTATTAAAAAGAACTTCCTCGCACCATACACCCCTTTACATTTTCTCTTCATCTACAACCCTCTGCGGCATACATTCCTCCACGTTTTCTTTTCATCTGCAACTGTTAGGCGACAACGACATCCACATCTCTAACCACAACAACAACATATGCACCAACTACAACAACATACACACTCTCCAACCACAACAACATCCATTCTTCGAGTGGGCGATCAATTAGGGGTTTTGAAAAGTCATTCTTCTTCTCTAGCGATTTTTATAGCGGTAGACCACTTCTCCCGTCTTGCGGTAGCGAATTAAAGGTGACGGAGCAACAACACTACATCGATCCTTCTCAAAGTACCAAACTATTCCTTTCTCCTTTAACCTTCTATTTTGTTCATTCTTTATTTTTTTTTCATCTATTTTGGCTACCAATGTGAATATATATGTACTTTCGTTGAAAGAAAAACCTGGATATCAAACTCCGTGTAATTTAGTGCAAAAAATTGGAGGAAAAGTATAAAAATGAGAAGGAAGAACGAGAGGAGAGAATAGCCATTGATGGGCAACTCATGTTTTGCAATGGTAGAGGGACTAACAGAAGAGAAAATAATAGTGTATCCCCTCTTATTTTTGCTAATTATTTTTTATGGAAGGTTTGTTCTAGGGGTTTACAAAGTTGGTCACGCATGACCTAACTTGATTTTGGGGACATGACCACTTCGCTACTAAACTCATGATTCACATTATTATTTTAGGCACATTTTCATATTGCTAGTTTTACTTTGGATAATTGATCCATGGTCCAAAATTGATCAGTTGAAGCACATTATGCAACATTTACGTTGGATAAAAAATTGGTACCATGTTTTATTACCAACTTACTTATAGAATAAAAATATCCAATTACCTTTTATTAAACCTATTATTTCTTATATGTGTACTAATTATGTGTAGTATTTTAGTGTTCAATGAGCTTGTCATGTCTTTTAAAACCTTTAATGGTAGTAACAAGTGTCTCTAATGTGGTCTTTTGCGTTAAAAATTATCTTAGCTTTTGTTGTGTTTCACTTATATAATGGCTATTTTGAAGCATTTATGATCTTTGTTTGTTTCTAGTTTTTCCCCATGAAAAAGGACATTTATTCAAGCCAAAAAAGGGGAACATTTGTGGAAGGCAGAGGACACAACTGCAAAGTACAAGACAACTGAAACAATCCCAAAGAAACTTTTCAGTTGTTTGTATTAAGTCTTCTCATTTATAAAAAAAGTAGTATTATTACTATTAGTATTATCATTGCTATTATTTTCTTTCACAATTCATAGTTGTACATGTGTGGTTTGGTTCTCTTTCGTTGAATTTTAGTTCATCTTCATTTATTATTGTGAGCATAAAGATATGTTGGTGGTGTGTATACAACAATTATTATATGCATACAAGAAATTGAAGTATTCAATTTGGGTAATACTAATGAGCATTCATGATGATCGTTTCTAATGACGACATACACATATGCACTTAAACATAAGAAATGATGATATGAGCATAGTTTATGAATTTAAGCATTAAATCATTTACTTTCTTCGAGATTGGTAAACTTACTAAGATTTTGAGCACAAGCAACCAACTTCTTAGCAGCCCTAGCTTCAAATGATCCCAACCCTGCATTAGGCTTCCACCAATCCTCTGTTGCAAATATCAATTTAATCATATAATTGACTTATGAATTTTGTTGAGCATCTGGTTAGAATAAATGATGTGTTTAGACAATACGTTTAACTTGTGGCTAAGCAGTTATTTATTATGAAGTCATAAAATAATGCAAAAGGAATTAGAAATTATACCATATTTGTTCTGTTGAATAAAATAATGTTCAACCACAAAATGTTCAATAATTTAGTTTTCTCAATTTTCTTCAAGCAGCAAATGTGATTTTCCTATAATCAATTATATAAATCATTTCTTTGCCAATATCAATATGAAACATCCTTCTACACAAGAAAAATAAAAGGTTCCTTTAGATCTAAATCTTCTTGTGCTCAATTACAATTTAGATTGGTTAATGTTTACCTTGGCTATTAGGACTCGTTTCAATAGTGGTACTTATATTTAGCATTTTTATTTTTTAAATAACATTATATGACAACCTTCCACAATAATATTAACACAAGAAATACTCACACATTTTGATAGATTAAGTTGTTCTAATGTTAATGAATGAAAGTTGGCATAATTAGCTATGTGATACTTTTTCCATTGGTGTTCTTTATTTTCAAGTTTATATGATTGGTGGGAAGGGTATACCGGAAGAGTTGCAACTTGCTGACATTACAACATTAGGTGGACCATTAAGTTGCCCATTTATAACGTGTTACCTGTCTCCCTCCTTTTTCCCCTCATTGAAATTGAATTCATGTTGTCCAAAGGGTTACTTAGGAGACTTAGACTGTTGTTCCACTGGATTAGTTTTCTTGTTCATATTCTCTTTTGATTATAGAGTATGTTGGTTTGGATGATTATTCACTGTGACTGAGTTGAAACAACTTGCAGATAAACAAGTTATTGGGCTTGTGTTATTACTAAAAAAGGAATCCCTTGCACGAATGTTTGAGTCAAGTGATCATAGTCAAGTCTATTATTATGCATAAGAATATTATCAACTCCTCTAAAGTGGTTTAATCTCTTTGCAACACAAATCCACCATGTTCAAAACATTACTGATAGAGTCCATGGAAGCAAGATGCATCATGGTGAAGATTGGCACCACACTGAGTCCATCAAACACTGGACTTATACCATAGGTTATCAAACTTTTAATAACTCTATCAATATAAAAAACTAATGTAGAATTTTCTTTTAACCTAAATTAGAATAATATAGTTAGCTTCTCTATAGTTCTCCCAATTTTAGGTTTAGGTCCAGTCTATTACATATTCATTTTGATGTAGGATAATTTAATGATTACTTCTTGAAAACTTTTGAAATATAGAAACTAATTGTATCTGTTTGCAATAATACAAATTACTGACATTTTTAAAAGAAATAACTGATTTAATGAGAAATTACTTAAAAACAACAATTTCAATCAAATGTTAATTTCCTTTCGGCAAGTTAGGGAAACACATAATAAACTAAAAGGTATTTTTTTATTTATGAAAAACCAACCAAAAGGCTTAATTAGTTTAATTATGAGTTTCTAGGTATCAATTCTTTTTATTTTTGAATTTGTTCATTATTGTTATATTAGGTTCTTAACCAAAAGAAACCATTCATCGAGATTGCAATTGAAAAAAAATAATAAAAAAATGAGAAAAATTACTTTAAAAAAAATTAATGAAATCAGGGTTTAAAGAATTACTCAAATAATAATTAAAAATATTAAACAAATATGTACTTTAACTGGCTAAAATATTGATCATTAATTTTGAAAACCGATTTCATGATGTTTAAAAACTTATTTAATAATAATAAAAGATAATTTAAAAGCTAGTCATTCTTAATTTTTGAAATGGTTTCTCAACCATTCCTTTTGAATTCGTGGGAACGTGTTTACTAAAACTTGTACCAAATATGGGAAAGTGATTACTTCCCTATAAATCTTTCCTAATGCCTTGAAATTCTTAACTTGTCCATTTCTATAATGTGAAGTTTATTTTTTGTTTAAGATTTTTAGTTATAGAAAATCTTAATTGTTTTGCAAGATATTTTATATTGGTGGATGAAACGTTACATGCTATAATTTAACTAGTCCTTTAATTTTTACTAATTGTATTTTTATTGTTGTTTTAATTTGTAGTTGTTGACTTTACTAAGTGAAATGAAATCATGCATTGGTATAATCAATTTAATATCAAGCAATATTTGAAGAAGTTGTTTGACATGTAAGAATTTCCTTGATGTTATTTATATATATATATATATATATATATATATATATATATACTTTTAGTTGTATTTTTTTACTTATATATGCTTTATTTTTATTTATTAATTAGGGTTATATAAACCTTACATGCTCAAAGAGGATCTATGGTTTGAAAGTCTAAGTTAAGCAATATCAAGTGGACATCAATTAAGGTAGATTACAATTGTGTATTTGAAGATCAAATGATGTTGTTTTATTTGAAGGCTAATACCAATTATATTGATGTTGTCTACTTTTGGTTTTCTAGTGTCCCAAACAATCCAACGACCATGATTTTGGGTATTACATTTGTTGTTATATCAAGGAAATTGTCACATATTGTGAAGGAGGGGCAATTCCAATATATGTAAGTTATCTTGTTGTATATATAATTCATTGGTAATAGGATTTTGATTGACTAATTTAATTTAAATTTTCTTTGTTGTAGTATTTTCCTAATTGCAGATGTTAACAATATTCTGACAATCAAATCATTGAAGTCAGGGAGGATTGATGTTTTTATCTCATTAGTAAATGCTTATAGGTTTTTTTTATATTGCGATTATATAACTAAATAGGGGAGGTTAGGAACAATGTTTTGTCAAGTATTTTGGCCCCCTAGTTTTCCAAAAATGGGACATGATGGATGAGTATCGAAAATCTTAGCTCTTCCTAATTTTTTTCATGAAATTTTATACTTTTTTTAAAATATATAAACTTCATTAAGTTTTGTGTGATTATGTAAGAATTTCAATGCCCCTTCATTTCGATTTTGCTTGATTTCAAGTTCAAAGGTATTGTATGGGCATGTGAGTAAAATAATATAATTAGTTAGCATATTTAGAAAGGTGATGGATGGCTTGAATTGAAAATCTTTAACATAACAGAGTACAAGTACAATGAACATGTAAAAACTTGGAAATACTTTAAACATCATTCAAACCATTTAGGTCACGATAATTATGTTGTTTGTTTTTGTTGAGGATTTAGTGAAATTGCTCATGTCTTGTTGGTTACATTAATCACAAATTATTAATTAATTAATCAACATGGTCATCATTGTCCATTGGTGACGTAATACTATCCGTGAAATTACTCACTCTACAATCTGAATCATATTTGGTTAGTTTTTTATTAGTTGTTATAGTTGTCATAAATGTTTTCTACAGGTAACACAAAAAAGATAAGGAATGAACAAAAAATTAAATAAATTATATAAAAGTAATAATCGAACCAATACACAATGCTTGTTTCAGAAAACCCATCTATTGATGGATTAAAATAGCTCTATTTATTAATGAAAATAGACAACGCTTGTTCAAACAAGCGCTATTTATTGGTGACTAGAAAAAGCACTATCTATTGATGAAAAAGTGTTGTCATAGATAACTCTTTATGTAAAAGTGTTGTTTGTTGGAAAATATAAAGATAACACTTGTCGAAACAAGCGCTATCTATAAGGTGTCATTAAACAGTATATGACATGTTAAAAGCCTTGCTCTTTTGACATGGGTTAGACCGAATGAGCAAGTTGGAGATGCCATTAAGCTTTTATGCTTTAACTTAAACAAGTCTCATAGTAGAGCTCACCTCAAGCATTTATTTGCACAAGCTTCATGAGCATTGTGTGAATGATGTGTGGATTCTCACCACATAATTGTACATGATGGTTGGCATGTTGCATTCTTGGATGCACTCAAGAGATGACTAGAAATGCTCCAACATCTTTTATGTGTGGAGGGACAAAGTCCCACATCGGGCAACCTAAGGATATTTCAAAAGTTTATAAGCATTGACTTCATAGCTTAAGTGCAAACAAATGAGACCATTGTGTATATTGAGTTCCTAACCAAGTAGTATAATGATTTTTAAGTAGAGTGTCGAACTCACGAGGAACGAAATCAGTTAAAATAAATACCTCGCGTATAAAATTCATAAGATTAGTTTCCTGAATATTGATTCCTCACATATTCATAAGATAAAATCAAGCATTAAGAGCAGAACAATAAGATAAAGTCGACAAATTTTTCATTGAAAAAAAAATCTATAAAGGATCTCAATACTAAAAGAAAAGTAGTTATTAAAGAAATAGAAAAAATGAAAAAAGAAGAAAAGAAAAGAGGACTTGGAATTCCCGAGACAAATATTCATTCAAAGAAAAAAATTTATGATAGTAAAAGGATAAAATTCGAATTTTTTTTTTGCAGATATTCCAAAGAAGAAATATTAGCTTAACTAAAAAATCACATTCTTTTTTTCAATTTTTGATGAAAAAAATATACATCGATATCTTTCTATATATCATTTGTGATCTGTGCTCTGCTCTCACCAAATTACATCCAAGTTCGAGTAGATTACATTCAATCCCAAAGAGGAAGATTAACCAATCATGGTAGCTATCAAATCCTAAGAACTAAACAAGAAGAAGAAACCAATGATCTGTGCTCTGCTTGTGGTCGCAGTTCCAGCTGTTAGGAATCCAAGTGTGAGTCTAAGTCCCACATTGAAAGTCTTCCTGGCAAAACCTGACACCAGCAAGTCTGTAGTTCTTCTCCAAAATTCCCCAGCTGGTCTACAGTTATGAATTTCCATAATATATATACAACACGAACTCTCGCTTGGGTGAGATAGAGTACTTCAGCATGAAGAAAGGGTCTCGCTTAGGCGACCCAATTCTACCTTGAGCGAGAATCACATAACTACAGAAGCTCCTTCACGAACTCTCGCTTAGGCGAGATTGGCAGCATCAAATCTCGCTTGGGCGAGAATGGCGGCAAAAGATGATCCCCACTGCACAAGCTCTTGCTTAGGCGAGATCCTTCTTCGCTTAGGCGAGATTGGCGGCCCAAGCTCTTGCTTGGGCGCAATTGCTTTGGTTTGAGCGACCCTGCAAAGTTTCTTATCTGTTTCTTGATTTCTCCTTTCACTCTTCTCGTGTTCTTTCCTCCTTCTACTTTAATTTACCTAAAAATTACACAAAATAGGGATCACGTGATTTCTTTAAGTCAAAACTTGGAAGCATGTAATTGAAACTCATTTATCTTAGATTTAGGGAGAATCAATATGAGATAACACGATTTACAAACAAAAGTGCCAAAGTTCTCTATGAATCTTTCATGATTTTTGGCACTTATCAGTATACGTAAATTGGCCTAAAGAGGATAATACACTTAAGTTGGTGTGTATTGGACTACACATGTATTTGTCAAGGAGAAACCTAGGAGAATAATGCATTCAGGCAACTGGGTGGGAATTGGGTTGCGTTTTGGCTTGGTCCAATCATAAAAGGCATCTTGTTGGGCTGTTGTACAAGTTGGCTTGTGCGTTTGTGTTGGCCTATGAGAAGATTGGATCATAGAAGACAACTAATCCATTTGGTTGGTATTTGAAGATTGACCTAAATGTCTAAATAGATTATCTCACAAAAACAAGGGCCCAAAAATACAAGCCCAATTTAAACTTCTATATACAAATAGAAACAGGTTAAGTCTATACACATTTTCTATTCCTATTTTACATTTTTAGAAAGCTTTTGGGTCTTGCCATTGGCTCGTGTCACAACCCTTTGGGTGATTTTCATCATGATGGTAACCAACCTTTGTAATTGGAGATCCCACAAATAAGGTTCATATGCATAAAAATAAGTTACTTGTTAGTTCTTTTAGCGGTGAAACTATTTTTCTTTTTTGTCATGAAAGTGCTAGATACTACTACATCACTCAGAAATTAAACTTTGTAATTAAGATTATAAGTGGTGTAAACATTTTAGTTTCTCATATTGTGACTTAGCAACGTACTATACCACATGTTCCACCACATAAACAACTTATTCGTTGATATACAACTTTCAATTTCTATAATTATGATAATTTCGAAAAGTGATTATACCCTAATAATTAAAACTATATAACTATTATATAAGATTTAACATCAAGCTTATAAAAAGACCTTTCAATTACAAAATGAATTGAAGGTTTGTTGAAGAGCATGTGAAAAAAAGAAAATCATGGTATATGCCACCTTGCTAATCTTATCCGTTCGAAATCTTCTAATATAGATTTAACAAGAAAACACAATGCTAGTATATTTTAGTTTTGTATCTACTTCTATCCCAACAAGATTTTTTTTTGGAAGAAACAATATCTCAAACGATTTTAAAATTTACAAAAAAGTAAAGTTAAAAGAAATTTAAAATTAGTAGTAATCTGGTTGCACTTGTTGATATTTTCTTCCGATCACGCACCATGTCACACGTAGTTTTAAACTCAAAAACCCACCATTTTCACCATATTTGGAAGATGGTATCACTCACGTACCTCTTGGTAAGTGTCCCATCAAACATAAAATAAGAAAAAACAACAGATTTTGGAGTCAAACTAAGGACAAAAGCAGAATTTATTAAGGAAATCCATCCATTTAAAATAGCCTCCTCCTTGAAAAACATGAGAAAATATCACGAGGCGTTGTCTGAAAAACCAGCTTTACTCTTACACTGTTATTTCATCTCTTCCCTATCGAATTTCCAACCCTTCTTTTCCTCTTTACGCACCCAAGAACAAATTTTCAAGGCTCCTCAACCCTCTCTGTTCTACCGCTCCTCTTCTTCTTATTGTACTAACTGAAATTAGGGTTTTGCTTCTGTTATCGTTGTACAATGTAGAATTTTTTTTTTTTTTTTTGTTTCAGTTTTGTAATTTTTCCTCGCTTATTTCGATTGTTCTGATTTGATGTAAATAATACAATAACAGCGAAGCAACTTTCATCTTGTAATCTAGTTTATACATCTTTGTCGCGCAATTGTATATAAATTAGGGTTAGGATTGGGGTTTATTTTTGTTTAGTTGTTGGGCGTTTGATTTGGCGGGCATGGAGAACTCGCGTAGACCGTTCGATAGATCGCGAGAGCCAGGGCCGAAGAAGCCCCGATTGATGGAAGAGCTGGATCGGGTTCCGAATTCTGGTGCGAGACAGTTTCCTCAGCTACAAATGATTTTTGGGGTTACGACGTTACCGTCTGCAAGGTTTAGAACAAACGAAAGAGACGTTGAAAGCAATGATTTTGGTCGCCGGGGTGGTGCTGGAGGTGGCGGTTATCAGCCCCAGCCATTGCCATTTCAGGAGCTTGTTACTCAGTATAAGGCAGCTCTTGCAGAACTTACTTTCAACTCGAAACCGATAATTACCAACTTGACTATCATTGCAGGGGAGAACCAAGCTGCGGAGAAGGCCATTGCAGCAACTGTTTGTGCTAACATTCTAGAGGTGAACTTAGTTTATAGTACTGTGCAGCTGTTTCTCTGTTCAATTGTTGTTTTGTTAGGGATACGTTGCCAATTGCTGATTGAATTGAACGGATAGAAAAGGAAAGGAATTTTTATTGTGTTGGTGATCCTGATAGAAAATTGTTGTAACATACTTGGAATTGAAAAGGAAACCGGGTTCCTGATATTGTGATAAATTGTGTCATTTCTTATGCTTTGTGGTGTGGTACAGCGTCTTTCCGAGAAAGCGGCAGTATTGTAATGTTTGCTATTAATGAAATGTGATTCTTTAGTGTTATTACTGTTGTAGAAGTTGTCTGGTGATTGGGGAAAGAGTTGCAGTTGCCATGGGAAGAGAAAAACATGTTTGGAGATATGGGCTTTATTATAATTTTCCAATTTCATTTCATTGGTCCACTCAACGATTGGCGTATATGAAGCCCTGCAATCTAAATAAAAATAAACTTGAAAAGGCTATCATTCTTCAATCTGCAAGATTATGGCGGTTTGGTAATCATTAGCAACAGACAGGCAGCATCATTAGAGAGTGGTTCACCACAGTTGACCTGGTATTTTCTTGACCAAGTATGCACAGGGGGAGATGAATCTTTAAAATAATTTAAGTGAACACGTTATGTGAGCCAAGGCATAACATTTCACTGTTGCCAATCTCATAAATGTTCTCCCTCTGTCTCCCTGTTTCCATTTCCAATGTTTGTAATATACATTGTACTTTTACAGTATTTTTCACTTTGTAGATCATGAGCCAATGCATCGTTTCAAGTTTTACCTCTCTAGTTGTTTCTTTTTTTTTTTTTTTTTTTTTTTTTTTTTTTTTTTTTTTTTTTTTTTTTTTTTTTTTTTTTTCCTTTTGGGTGGGGTGGCGGGGTGTTATATTTTAGACAGAATTTGTATAGCCAAAGACATTGTAATTTTATCATTTCATTTTTCTACTTGTAGATTTGCTTTGATTGAGCGACTTACATGTACCATGTAATTTATGATAACAGAGATGTATCCCTTTAAAATCAATTTGAATCAAATAGTGGAAGGAACCATTGGTATTTAATTTAATCTTGGAGGTTGAATATCACATTCTTTTTATAGGAATGGAGACGTTTCATATTTCCTGAGTTTCCAAAAAAAATGCTGTAATACATCTTGTACATTGTTAAGACTTTTGTTATATGTTGCACTTGTTCAATCAAAATGACCAATAAAAATGTTTATCCTGTTTTTTGTGTTTGTTTACTTTTGTTATTTGTCTCCTTACTATGAGACCTTGACTGTTAGAGGAACTAGAACTAAGGAATGAAGTAACTAACAATTTTGGACAGTTGTGACATTTTAGTGAAACTTCTATGTAATTTTAGATCCAATTGCTGTTGATATACTATTTCTAGATTTTCATTTTATTTACTGCTATTTTCCAAGTGCGAGTAGAATATTATTGGTTTCTGTTACTTTACACACGCAAGCTGTCTTTTTCTTGCTCTTTGGTCATTATTCTTTTTGTAATACTGAAAAAGGGTCTTTTTTCATTAGTTGAGTTAATGAATTTCCAGGTTCCTAGTGATCAAAAGCTGCCATCACTTTATCTTTTAGACAGTATTGTTAAGAATATTGGGCGGGACTATATAAAATACTTCGCTGCCAGGCTACCTGAGGTCAGACATTTATTCTTCTTTTTAGCCTGTTGTTGATTTCGTTTTTCCTCTCTTGTAATCATCATCTTGTACTTGTCTATGACAAATACGTTAAGTAGTTATGTTATGCAAGTACTCAAATGCTGCATGTCTTTGCGATTTTAGATGTCTATTTTTATGTTGATAGTTTCTAATTACTCCTTTACATATTAGGTATTCTGCAAAGCATACAGACAGGTTGATCCTTCAGTCCATCAAAGTATGAGGCATCTTTTTGGAACTTGGAAAGGAGTCTTTCCTCCTCAGACCCTTCAGATTATTGAGAAAGAATTGGGCTTCACTTCTGCAGTCAATAGCTCATCTGCTTCTGCTTCACTCAGGAGTGATTCACAGTCACAACGTCCACCTCATAGTATTCATGTTAATCCCAAGTATTTAGAAAGACAACGTCTACAGCAGTCCAGCAGGGTGTGTGAAATGATTGCACCTTGATTTATCCTTTAAAGTTTTAGAACATTGAATTGGTTCGGATAGGTCAAGTTACAAAAGACAGAATTTATTTTGTGATGAATTGGATTATGAATTCATTCCATGATGAAAATGGCTTTGGATATATTATATGGATTAATTGAAAAACTTTAACTCTTCTTATCATTAACATTTTTTTGATTGACAATATGTCTTGTGTGATATCGTAGACAACTTGACTTTATACATCTAGTCAACCAACTCTAGCTTGGCTGCATTAACTTGGAAACATTGAACTCTTCCCCCGGTTGGGATGGGTTTCTTAGAGCTAACTGTCACTGTTCTATAGATATTATCCATACAATGATTGCCTTGCAGAGCTAATAATTTAACTGTTATAGCAAAAGACATTTTACATGTTAGTTGTCATATCCTTTCTTATTTCACATCCCTAGTGCTTAATTCTTTTGGCATCTACTTTTTCTGTCTTGAAGACTAAAGGAGTTGATGATATGACTGGAGCAATTTCAAACTCAAATGATGACCAAGAGATGCCTGGTAGAACTTTAGGTGTTTTACGACCATGGGTGGATCCTAATGTTACAGTTAGCGTCAATTCATGTGAAGTAAAGTTTCTTTCCCCTTATTCCATTCACTGTCAGTTGTCATGATTTAATGTGCTAATCTACAATGCAGAATGATCCTCGTGCTCGAAGAGATGCATTCAATGATTCTGCTCCAGAAAAGAGCACTGGTGCATCCTATGGAAGCAATGACTTTGGTTCCAATGTTTCAAGGAATTTAGGCTTGGGTATCAGCCGACCTGGTGGTAGGGTGACTGAGTCTGGACATGACAAAGGTTGGTACAACAAATCTGGTGTTGTTGCGGGGACCATGCCTGGACAAAGAAATGGTTTGAGTCTCAAGTATAGTTTTTCAAGTACCGATGCACCAAAGTCCATGGTTTTGGATGCACATCATCAACCGGCACATAACATAACTAGCATACAGAGCAATGTGATCTCAAATAGCTGGAAAAATTCTGAGGAAGAGGAGTACACATGGGATGAGATGAACTCTGGCTTGACTGGTCACGGTACATCTGTTGTTAGCAGCTTGAGCAAAGATGCTTGGACCGCTGATGATGAGAATTTGGTAAGCTTGGTAGTAGTTGGTGATTTGGGTATCAAAATGATGCAAAATACGTTCGGAAAAGGCCAAGTCCTACATTGATTAGAGATAAAGCCCGAAGAGAGTATAAATGAGGAACAAACTGCAGGTGGCCAGGACACTCTAGTTGATACACAACCCAAGCTTATAGGACTCTTAAAATCCTAATAAAAAGAAGAAAAATAAATGAAGTTGTATCTAGAATAGGAATCACATATCCAGGACTCTGGGACCCAAATAACCCGATCCTAATTTTCTAATTGTCAGTTAAACTCCAAATCCCTAGAAACACAGATCCTTAAATTACTGACCAATTAATACAGTAATCCTGGTTTTTTCTTGGCCATTTTTCATTGTTAGCATTATGTAGCTATGCACATTAATTGTTGTGTATATTTATATATATATATTGTTTGCAGGAAGTTGAAGATCGCATCCAAGTCAGAAATGCTTTTGTGGTAAATGCTGATAGAGAAATAGGCATTGAATCTCAAGCCAATGAAAAGAAACAATTTCCTGCATCTCAGCATCATTCATCACTATCATGGCAATTGCAAGAGCAGCATTCTACTGATGAGTTGAATCGGAAGGCTGGTCACTCCAGCAGATTTGTGTCCACACTTGGTGCCATACCGTCCAATACAAATGCCTCTATTGCCAGGATGGAGAATCGGCCATACCTGTCAAGTGCAACCATAGGATTGCCAGGAATTGCAGGACCCTTTCATTCTTTGGGAGCTGAAAATCCTTCAGGGCAGTCACCTTTGCAGCGGAGGTCTCCATCACCGCCAGTAAGTGTGCACTATTCATCCTGTGCAAAATTTGGCTGAGCAAGACCTTCCCAGACACATAAGGCATCTGAATTTCTGGGGAGGTCTACAAGCCACTATATTAAAGATTCTTCAACTGCTCTTCCTCCTAATATTCAGGATTGTCACTTACAAAGATCACAATTGAAAAATTTGCAGGGTCCATTCTCTTCAACGACTTTTCAGGCAAGGCATCAGCAACAATTGGGCACTTCTCACAATGAGGTTACTGTTAAGACTGAGAAGCCACCTGTGTCCAAGGTTCCTTTAGCCAGAGAAACTAAAAGTAGCATGAGTACAGGGAATCTTCCAACTCGATTAGGTGTTCGGCCTTCACGAGCAGGTGGCCCTTCCCCTGCCACAGTAATTTCTTCAGTGTCCGCAATTGCATTACCATCTTCATTAGGTCCTTCTGGTGATAATTCATCTGCTCTTTCAAAAATGCCTAAAAGAAAGGCTGGACAACCACCTAGGTTATCTACTTTACCATCTGCTTCCTCTAATGTCAGCAGTGCCTCTGCCCAGACAACTGATACCAATAGTAGCTTAAATCCAATTGCCAACCTTTTAAGCTCTTTAGTTGCAAAAGGCTTGATATCTGCAGAAACAGAATCAACAACTAAGGTGCCCTCTGAGTTGCTGACTCGATTGGAAGAAGAAAGCGATAGCATTACCACCGGTAACTCTCTGCCTGTGGCCTCAGTTTCTGGTTCTGCAGCTGTTCCAGTTCCTTCAATCAAAGATGAGGTTGATGACACTGCAAGAACACCCATATCTTTGTGTGAATCAACCAGTCCAGGAGTTGTAAATCTCATTGGCTTTGAGTTTAAGCATGATGTATTACGAGAATTCCATTCGTCTGTAATTAGTGGATTATTTGATGATCTTCCACATCATTGCAGCATTTGTGGCTTTAGACTCAGATTCCAAAAACAGTTCAATAGACACTTGGAGTGGCATGCCACAAGGGATAGAGAAGAGGATGGTTTAACTAAGGCAACGAGATGGTATCTTAAGTCAAGTGACTGGATTGTTGGCAAGGCTGAATATGTATCAGAGAATGAGGCTGATTCTGTAAATACATATGGCAATGAAGCAGACAGAAGTCAAGAGGATGCTATGGCTGTAGCAGATGAAAACCAATGCTTGTGCGTGTTGTGCGGTGAGCTATTTGAAGATTTTTACTATGAGGAAAGTGGGGAATGGATGTTCAAAGGAGCTGTTTACTTTGCTAACTCTAATAGCAGCAGTGAGATGGGAACTGGAGATATGAGTACTGGAAGGGGTCCCATCATTCATGCAAATTGCTTATCAGATAACTTGATTTCAAGTGTCCCTGAGATGGTAAGACTTATTACTTGATATATGTGGACAGAAACGAGGTTTTCTTGTTTAAGTTCAATGTAACACACCTTTCCTATTTGAAAGACGGTGTCTACTTAAATTTTTGGTTGCTATGCTCTGGTATATCAGTGGCAGTTGAGCATTGAAAGTTAACTTGCCCTGTTACCAGATCATTTAAAATGATTGTCCTAGGTTCTCTGTTTCTCAAGTTAAAAAAACCTGTTTTGTTATTTTCTTTTACCCCACTATTTGCTTTCTTCAAATCGAAGGACTTTTGTTGCTGATAATGTCTGGACCTGTTAAATTTTACAGGGACAGGATTAAAATCAAGTTAACATTGGAGCTCTGTTGCAGCAAGAACTTTGAAGGTGAGGGAACTAAGGTTTACTTTGAATTAATCAAATCTGGTGGCTCTTAATGCTTCATTGTTTTCTAATTGGTTTCTAGAGCTGTCAAACGAATTTTGTGCACTTTTTTTTTTTGTTTTCTTTAGTTTCTTTTGCACTCAGGAACGAAAAGGATATTCCTTAGTGTTCAAAGTATATATAGTGCGTTAGCTTCTGCACCTCAACTTTTGCTCATTGATGCGGTTGCATTACTTCATTTTGCTTATTGAAGTGGATTTGTGCCTTTTAAACAACATCTGGTTGTAATATGGGGCAAAGCAGTGTGGTCGTAGTAGTTATCCCAAATATTGGATGGCATTCTCTGTATCATATGAATTTCAACTATTCTGATTACCTTTTATGTGTTTTCCTTACACCCTGTCCCACGCAAGGGGTTTCGGAATTGCAGTGTTACTTTCTACCGGGACATTGCTTTCCTAATGTTATAAATTTCATTTCTATGAACAATGGTGAATGTTGATTTATATTTTTCTTGCAGAGAACTGACTGAGTTTTTCATTTTTTTGGTTTTCAATAAAGAAGAAAGATGTACCTTTCCTAATCGAATGCGGAGCCTTTATTATTTAATGTTGATTCTGCTAGGTAAATACGCCTTTTCACCCCTAGCATTTAGTTGGCGAATTATGTACTTAGAATGATATTCGCACAGCATCTATACGTTTTTGTGCAAGAAATTTCTGCAAATAATTTGCGTTTTGCTGTCATTTATTTTTGCCACTGCCAAATTTCTACATGTTACTTGTTGCACAAGAGTTGATATTAAGTTATCTTTTTTTGCATTACTTTCTGCACACTTTTTAATTGTGACCGAGTCGCATGTGAGCTGATGTGTTTCTTTGTGACCAAATTCATTGACAAAATATCAAAATGTTTATTGGAGATGATTCATTAGTCATCCAGGTGCTAATCTTGTTATTAATCAGTTAGTTAAACTATTTCAATTAGGTCGTGTCATAAATACACTCAATAACTGATACCTTATTGGTACTTTATGTTGTTTTTCTAACCTATCGGCTGCATATTTCAACTTGTTCCCCTTAAGATTGGACTAGTGGTGCTTGTGCCAATATGTAACAACAACTGGTTATTTCATTGGTCATGTGCAAAAAATTCCGTTAGGTCCAACAATTATAATTTGGGCTTCTAGAGGGATAAGGTATCCTAATTGTATGCCTTCCTTAAAAAGAAAAGGTTCAAGTGTTCCAATTTCGTGACAAGTTATATCAAGGGCTATATTATTGTATTTTCGGTAAATGAACTTGTCAAACACGAGTAAATGAACTTGTCACTGAAATTCGATTCACTCATGGTCACGAGAGTGCTGACATCGAAAATACTTTATATTGTATTTTCGGTAACTGAGTATTCTATTCGTGCAATTTTATTTCTTAATTTTAATTTTTCCATTTTGAACGAATTTTACAATATTTGTTTATTTGTTGTATGTTTTTTTTTTGCTTTCAGACTTTTCAAGTGGTGACATGTGATTAATGAAAATTTAAGTTGTCAACTTTACTGGGATGTTAACATTTTGTAGTGATGTCTAACAAGGTTTTTGAAACAAAATGCTAATGTACTATGTGTGCAAGAGACTTAAATTGCATAATTACTACATTTGAGAAACTCAATAGGTGGACTTGGAACCGATAAACACTACTGGGAAATTAAAATTACACAATGATTCAAAGACAAAAAACATTTGTTTGGGCAAAGTGACCAAGATGGTCTTGTCTACTCACAGATATGCAGGAATATATGATTTGTGAATGTACATCTTGGAAAACGTATATCCTGAAAACATTATGTTATGTAATTAATTATTTCCTTTTTCATTTCAGTGACAGGCACAACTTGAATCACGGAAAAACAGAACAAGGCTTGCTTTATTGGTTTTTATATTAGGGACTCGTACTTAATAATACTCTGCCTTGGAACCAAAGTTGAAGTCCAATTAATTCAAGGCTTGTGGTGTTGCGTGTAGATGTAATCCAAGTGGGCATCCACCATCATCCTTCTGCTACTGCACCCTTCATCCTTCACATAGCACTCCTCTGAACCCATTAACTGTATGAAATCACATCCAATTAGAGAAAGCAATTAAATTATTGGCCTTTGGTTTGGAGAAACATTTCCTGTTTTCAATCTTCTTTCTTTAAAAAGTTTGTACAAAAATAGAGAACAGAAAGTGAAAACAAAAAACAGAATTCCTCTCTTCTCTCTAGTTTTCGTAATAACTTTTGAAAACCGAAAACAAATTAAAAGAACCCAATACATTGTTATATTTAAAAATGAGAATAGAAATATAAACGGGAAGTATTTTACAGGCAATGAAGGCAATCATTCATGGTAAACAGGTTCAGTTTGGTTTTAAACTGTGTGTATGAGAAAGCAACATGCAAATGGAGATTGAGATAGGTTAAAATATTCTTACTTCTTCCATATTGTCATTTAGCTCAAAGGATGACCGAGAAATAGCGTTATCATGGACCTCCACTTCCTTCTCACCTACATCAAGTGAAGAAAGACAAATACATGAAATATAATAATATAGAATATAATATAATATAATATAATATAATATAATATAGCATGTCATATAGTTCACCTTTGGGTGGTTGAAGGAGACGAGCAGAAACTAGGAAGGAGGAAAGAAGGAGAAGAAAGAAAAGAAAAGCAAAGTGATGCTTCATTGGTTGAATATTAAGGGAGTGAGAGAGCAACAGAGAGAAGAATGAAAGCATGCAGCAAAGTAGGTGAAAGAAGGAATAAATAAATAAGTGAAAAAAGTGGTGTAGAAGGAGGGTTTGAGTCATCACGTGGTGACCCCCTCTAATAGTCCAGAAATTAGAAGCAGCTTCATGGGACCCTACCCATTTACCATCTTTGTCTTTAACTCAAAACCAACAATGGCTCCAACCTTGGTGAGGTACGTAATAGACTCTTCATTCTTTCATGTGATAACAGCATCGCATCATTTCGGTGTACAGAAGCACCATTTATCTCAGCATGAAGACACAGGAGAATAAGGATTGTCATTTTCGTTGTGGTCCAAAACCCAGCTACAAAACAAAACTAATTAAAGTGTGACCATAGCCAACAACGAAACATGACTTACACTTCCTTCGCATCTTTCAAATTGAACAAATCAATTAAATATTTTTACCATCTTTGAGAGGATGAGATCACCAATACGTATTTATTTTGCATGTATTGGATGTTCAGAGACCATCAATCTCCCCATCTCGCTGTGCCGACAGCTGTTTCCCTTTTCATACCATTATTTTTTCATTCAACTTTTTTTTTATAAATTTAATATTACTTTTCCTAAAGTTTCTTAATAAACTTGTGATGTGAATAATTTAATTTGGAAAAAACCTCATAAATTAATTTATTGAGGTTTTTAATTAAAAGTAATGTTAATCTTTTTGTGTAAGTTGTACTGAAGTGGCATTTATATAATCTTTCCTTAATGATTTTTTAGAAAAAAAAATGTATCATGATAGTTCGTAATTTTCTTATTTTTACATTTTGAATTTATCATAGAACATTAACTTGCTTTCCTTTCTTACGAATATATCAATGGTGGTGTTTAGGTTGTTAAAATAAGTTCAAATGTGTGAGTTAGTTAGACCGATGACGGGTTGAAGTCGGATTAAACTGTAAAGATATAATTTTTTTAGTATTGATCAAATTAAATTTGATTTACTTAATTTATAAGTTAATTATATTTGAGTCTGATTGTATGTAATTTATTATCAATAATTTTTTGTAACTTTTTATAATTATTTATTATTTATAATTTTTTATGATTATTTACTGTTTTTAATTATGTAGGTAGACATATTTTAATTTTTTTAAGATTAAAATGTAGTTTGATAATTTAAAAGTTTAACTTATTTGTTTATCTATACTGAGTTGACTCACTTTTAATTAAATTTATAATAAACTAATTGGTATGAATTAAGTTGTATTCCTGATCTATAATAATATCACATCAAAACATGTTATTTTAATGAATCCTTGTCATGGTCGACATACATGACATTTTGATGTTTTATTCCAAACAACTCTTCAACAAGAAGCAAACAGGGTGTAACCAATGATGTGAAGATTTGTGATGAAAGTAGAAGCAGTAAGAAAAAGACAAAGTTATAAAAACTGAGTAGACATGGTGGACCACTGATGAATTGTTGAATTAGTGAGAAGTAAAGTTATATTCTTATCTGCTCATAAAACCACTCTAAACTTTACTTTTCCTATCTATTCAAAAGCCTGTAATGTGAAACCTGTGAAACCTGCGATAACATGAATCACCATGTGCAATGCACATTTCATAAACATGTTTCTATACCAATTCTTAATTAAATTCAGAACTTCCACTCAACTTTTTCAATGTGTTTATGCAGAAATGTTCACAACAGGAGTACAAATTTCTGTGCCTTAAAAATATCATTCTTAAGTCTAAAAGGTAACATAATAGAATGGTGTTTTCATACACCGAATCATCTTATTATAACCGTGGAGATTATTAATAACAAAAATGTAATCATTATATTCAAGACGAATTTATACTATATAAATGAATCAAAATCTCTTTTAATAATTCAGTTTTGTAAGATTAAATTAAATTTAAAATTTATTTTTTAAAATAATAAATTTTAATGAGATTTATTGGTAGTTGAGCTTATGGTGTCATGAGTTATTGGATCACTCATTAACATCGAATTTCATGTTTGAGGTATATATATATATATATACTTCATAAAGATGTGTTTTGGAGATCTTAGATCAATTAAAAATAAAATGAATTTGTACGGTTGAGTAATTCCATATATTTTAGAAATAAAGTTAAGAAGTGAATTTTAAACTCAATATCACAAAACCAGCTTGTAAGATGAGATTTAGACTCACTTATATATTATAAAATCGTATTAGTCGATGTGAAATTTCTAACATACACCCTCACGACGAGACATATCTATATTAAGCGTGAGACTAAACATTAATAAATGATCTAATATCGGATGACATAGACTCAATAAATAACAAATTTCAGTATAATAAACTAATACTCATAACTCTAAAATCATATTAATAAATTAATTTTAACATAACTCAACTTTACAAAATCAATTTATAAAATGCGATTTTCATCCACTTGTAAAATCTGAAATTGTTTTATCTACGATGAATATGAAGTTTCCAACAAATAAAGTGATTGACTAACATAATTATGATAACAATTATTGTCGTCCGAAGCTCAGCTTAAAAACAATCTGTGCAAGAATGGGTGGGGCCACGCTGTATAATAAAGCACAACCTGTACATGTTTATTTGGAGGACTTCACATCACAAAAAAAGGTTCTTCTTTTCTTTTCATTTTTCACTTTTTATTTTTCTGTTAAAGTAATTCAGCATTGCACAAGGAATGTAAAGGGGTGGTAAGAAGAAGTGATGCGAATCGAACATGATTCTATTTTATGTTCTTGTTCAACTCAAAATTGAGGGTTTAAGTACATGAATAAATTTTTTCGGATTAATTCTTATACTTCAAAACAAATAGCGTTATGCCACTTTCCTCATATGAAATTTATGCAATGTGATTGGAAGAAATTACATTGATTAAGTAAATGACCTTTGTTCATCTCCTTATTTAATAGATGTCACTTGTTAGTGGAATATGAAAGAGAAAATTCCAAGCATACATCTTTTGCAATGATTCATTCCATGAGTTGAATACAGGACCTTAATTAAAATTGTTCCACAAATTCAACTCATTGTCATGATTTAAATTAGAATTAAATGTGTTTTTGTTCCTTAATTTTTAGTGAAAATTAGAATTTGTCTTTTTTTAAAATTTTAGTCAAATTTAATCTCCTAATTTTAGTAATGTGTCATTTTAACCAAATTTTATTAAATTTATTTAAAGGTTCAAACACGTTTTATAATAATATTTGAGTTGTTTACACCGTTTGACACATTTTTACACATTTTTGCTTCATTAATAGTTAAGAGATGCATTCGAAACGTCAAAATAAACTTAAGAAAACTTGGTTAAAAAGACTAAATTTAAGCATTTCTAGAATTGAGAAACTAAATTGAACAAAATTTTTTAAGATTGACTAATTTCAATTTTCACATAGAAGTTTTTGAACCAAAAATATATTTAACTCTTCAAATTATTTGATTACTTAATATATTATATTTTAATTTTATAACATAATATTATTTTGAATAAATTAATTTTTTTGTATACTATTTTTTTTTCTTTTACAAGATTTAATTACTTAGTCATTTAATAAAATAAAATTTTTTAATTTTATTTTGTAAAATACTATTATTTAAAAATAGTTATAATAGTTTTATCTTAGGAATATAAATATTTTTAAAATAAAACATATTTATTATTAACATAATATAAATATTTTTATTATTGAATATTCTTCGTATTTAATGTATAAAATTTAATTGATAATCTCTAATAAATAATTATACTAATCATATGTGTATAGAAGTAGTATAAAGATTATATATATACATACATATATATATATATATATATATATATATATATATATATATATATATATATATATAAAATATATTTTATTATTCGCGTTTGTTGATAATTGTCTTAAAAATTAGTTTCTTAGTCATTTGACATTCTTAATTTAATTTATTTTTTATTTATATTTATTTTGTTGCAATATGTACAAAGAAATTATTTCACTTCTTTATCTATTTATTTAATTTTAAATTTATTTGTTCTAAATATAAAAATATACTATAAGAAATTAATAAAAAATTCACCACGTGAAAGTAACAATGATGTTTAACATGATTTTATTTTGATATATAATACTAAAAATCATTTTAAAAATTATTTTTTCAAAATAAATAAATAATAACTTCTTTTAATGTGTGCACTTAAACCTATAATACACGAATATAATACGGGTATTCAATACACAATTTTTTTATATTAAAAAATATAAGATACGATACGTTTTTTATATGTCAATTCATTTTATTAAAGATATATGATGCTATTATAATTTGTTTTAAATGATATCAAAGTTAAAAAAATATTAAATATATTAAACTCAATATATGAATTAAAAATGATAAAACATACTTAAAAACCAAATTAATATTAAAGAAAGAAATCGTAAAAAAATAAAATAAGAAATTTTTAAGAAATTGAAGAAAATCTGATTAATAAATTAAAGATAATATTTAAATTTGTGGATTATTGATATTGGAGATTATTAATATTAAAGATAGTAATTAAAAAATAATAAAAATCCTTTAATAAATTAAAAATGGGCTTATCTGTATCATGAAACAGTTCTATTAACTTTGTGAACTATTGATAAAACACTGATGCGAATTATCCATGTCAGATTCATTCTGGACACGGATACACAGACATCACTCACGTATCCGTAGATCAAAGACTTACACACATTTTAATCATCACTAAAATAATTTTCTCTAACATATTTTCAATATATTTATTATTTTAAAAAACTAATATTTGAAGTATTAAATCTTCTTTTTATACTATTTTTGTTTTTCATTTTTAGTTTTATCATTTATGACTTCTAATTATTTGATCATTTAATAAAATTAAATTTAAAAATTTTTATTTATTTTTATTTATTCCAACAATATTATTTAAGAAATAATATATATTCGTTAATGATACAAATTATTTTCATTGTCATATAAAAAAATTGTCATATAATAATCTCATCTTACAGATAAATATCCACACAAAATTATATTTATCATCATTATATTAAATTATTATATAAATATTTCTATTGTTGATTATTCTTTATATTTTTATTATGGCAAAATTAATTCGATATTATTAAAAAAAAACATGAATTATATATAAACATAAAAATTCGTATAAGATTTTAAATAATTGTATTTGTAACAAAAATAAATTAAAAGATTGTATTAAATAATTTATTTCTAAGGATTAAAATATAAGTTATAGTATTTCTAACTTCAAATTGTTGTGAGTTTAATAAAACTGAAAAATAAAGTGAAAACTAACATGTTAATTGTCTCAAAATATAATGTATTTATATTGTCATTAGTTTGAGAGCCTAAGAATATATTATATATAGAGAGATATATTTTTATATATATTGAATGAATCTATCAACAAACACTAGATAAATATAATAAAAAAATATTAGACAAAAATAACTTATATTTGAAATTTTTTTTCAATACTATTTTTTTTATTTTTAATTCCATTCTTTTATGATTTTTAATTACTTTGTCATTCATTAAAATTAAATTTTGGAAAAATATATTTTATTTTTATTTCTTAAAATAATATTATTTAAAAATAATATATTTTTGTAACAGATTGGTTACACTGTCCTAATAATTTTGTCTCAAAAACATTTCAACACAAAATTACATTTATTTTTTTTATAATAAATTATGATATAAATATTTTTATTGTTCAATATTTTGTATATTTTTAGTATACAAAACATTACTCTGTATCTTGATTAGACAAGTCTAGATATTAGACGAGTCATTCATATATTGATTAAACGACTTTACCAATATATATTAAACAATTTTCACACACAAGTTGGACGAGTCAATTAATACACATTACATAAATTTGTTCATTCACTTATTAAATAAATCTTACAATATACGTTTAACGAGTTTGTTCATATACTGATTAAATGAGTGTAGTGAAAAGCATTAGATGAGACTAACAATACACATTAGACGTGTCTATCCATACACTCATTATATAAGTATGGCAAAAAACATTAGATGAGTCATTCCTTACATTGATTATACAAGTCTAAGAATACACATTAGACGAGTATATCCATACACTAATCAAATGAGTCTTGTAACACACATTAGACAAGTTTGTCTATCTCTAATTAAATGAGTCTGTTCATACATGTATCATGTGAGTCTATTAATACACATTAAATGGCTTTAGCCATTATCTAAGTAGACGAGTCTTACAATACACTAGATATGTTTGTCCATATATTGATTAGATGAGTCTAACAATACACATTAGATGAGTGTGTCCATATATTGATTAAATGAGTCTAACAACACATATTAGACGTTTATCAATGCACTAATTAGACGAGTTTAACAATACACATTAGAGTAGTCTGTTCATACACTAATTTATACTTTTAGTGAGTCTAGTCTACATGTTTTTGCACATATCCTTTATATTTTTAGAGAGTCTATGATGATTCCTTCTCCAAGCTAGGTTGCGCCAAGCATGAAGAGAACCTCAAAGGGTGCGATAGCTATATGGTAAATGGGTGAAGTGGTGTGCATATGGTGAAGGTGTGGTGATGTTTGAGTGCTCTTAAGAGGTTTGGGTCAACTCAAGAGGAAGGGTGACTAGAGGAAACCTAAAGGCGAATGCTCTTAGTGCCTACCGTAGGCCCAAAAATCCTATACTACTACCCTAGGCCCAAATATAAGGTCCAAAGAAAACCTTAGACTAATTGGTTCATTATACAAGACAATAAAGAAAATCCTATATTATTAGCCTCATAATTATTAGCCTCATAATACAATGCCCAAAAGAAACCTATTATACTAAGAACAATAATTCACTAGTCCAAGAGAAAATAAAAGAAACCTATTATACTAAGAACAATAATTCACTAGTCCAAGAGAAAATATTTTTGCACATGGTTTATCCTTTGTATTTTTACAAAGTCTACTATTTAAATTTTTTAGGCTTAATTAGTCGAATAGTACCTGCTTTCATTCGGAAGTTTTAGTTTGATACCCGCTTTTAAAAAAGTTTCAATTTTGTCCCAACTTTTGAAAAATTGTTTCAATTAGGTCCTTTTCAGTAAAAAATTAACGCTGTTAACGGCGTGCCACGTGTCAGGCTATGGTTTTTTTACTTTTTTTAATTTTTTTAAATTTTATTTTGAATTTTAAAAAAATTGCCACGTGTCAAATCCTTGGTGTGACACATGGCATTATCAGTGCCACATGACAAGGTACTGCCACGTGTCAGTGTCCTGTCAAGTGTCATTGTGTTGATTTCAATTTAGTCCTCACATGTATCTATTTGTTTTAATTTAGTACCTATAGATGTTTATTTGTTTCAATTTAGTCCCCATTCTTTTTGTTTCAATTTAGTCCAAATATTTTTTTTTTTGAAAATAGAAAAAATATTGTATCTCTTTTAAGACAACATTTATTATTTATATAAATATTATATTGATATTTGTTACTAAAAAATGACTTACAAAATTAAGTATTGATATTTATATTAAAGTTGAGTGGTAAAAGTGATGAATAACAAATCATGGATTAATAATTAAGATAAAAATGTAATATGTTATGATGTCATTTTTAACAAAAAAAATGAATATTATTGAAATTGTTATACTCATGTTTTGTTATTTATGACTTTTACTATTAAAATTTAATATAAATATAAGTAATTAATTTTGTAAGTCATTTTTAATAACAAATATCAATATAACATTTATATAAATAATAAATTTGGTCTTGAGGGGGAGACAATATTTCTCTATTTTGTAAAAAAATATTCGGACAAGATTGAAACAAATAAAGCGGGGACTAAATTGAAACAAATAAACATATGTGGGGACTAAATTGAAATAAATAGACATATGTGGGGACTAAATTGAAATCAAGACAATTACACTTAGCAGAGACACTAACACGTGGTGGTACCTTGCCACGTGGCACTAACAATGCCACGTGTCACACCAAGGATTTGACACGTGACAAATTTAAAAAAATTTAAAAAAAAAATTTAAAAAATTTAAAAAAATTAAAAAATTTAAAAAAAAAACCAGAGGTTGACACGTGACACGCCGTTAACTTAATAATTTTTTGTTCTGAAAGGAACCTAATTGAAACACTTTTCAAAAGTTGGGACGAAATTGAAACTTTTTTGAAAACAAATACCAAATTGAAACTTCTGAACGAAAGCGAGTACTATTTGACTAATTAAACCTATTTTTTTATAGACATATTAACTTTCTAATCCTATAAATAATTGTTCACATTAATTTTATTCAAAACTTAATTATAAATTTAAAAATATTTATTATTTATTTTCTTAATCTCTGAATCTCTTTTAATAAACACACGTATACCAACGCATGTCTATGCACAAGTTTAAAACGTAGTGCTATCTAAAAATGATAATTTGAAGTTATTGAAAGTTCCAATCACCTGATTCAAATCCAGAGCGAGGAACAATCTAAAACGGGCAATTTGAGTATTAATAAATGGGACAATATTGAGAATATTTTGTAAAGTTATTTCCTTTAAGAAAAAACTGAAATCTTCTTGAAGGAGATAATACATTTATTTTTATTTTCTTAATTATATTTCTCAGAAAGAATTTTTCTGAAGTTAGTTCGATGGTATGTCTCATTTCCAAGTCAAGAAAATTAAGAGGAAAAAAAAAAAATGGAAAAGAGAAGAGTAGTATAGAAATGCGATTTGCTATGGGACAAGTTTTTAAAGAACTTGTTCTTTGTTTTAAGAACTAAGAAAATGAAGACGATAATAGAATGCTGTGTCTCTGCAAGTGCCACACGTGTCTGTGGCCTTTTGCCATACAGAAATTATAATTCATGTAATAGCATGCTTGCAAATTGTTCAGCTTCATCCTCAACAACAAGAAGAACTTTATCTCTTTCTCTCATCTCCACCACTTTCTCTGCATTCATCTTCTCACTTTCTCCTCCTTCTTCTTCCTCTTCTACTACTTCTTCTTCTTCTTCTTCTTCTTCTTCAAAATTGCCCTTATCAAAGTTCTTTGAGATCCCTGATTCAGGTGGAGTTCAGGCTTTGGACCTCCTTGATGGTTCAGGTGAAGTTCCCTCAGATGGGGATCAGGTATTTATCCCCTTTTCACCTCTACAATACTAACACTTCCCAATCTTTCATATTTGCATTTCATATTCTCATATAGTTAAGTAATTTCAAAGTTTTGGGGTGAAATTGATATATAATTACTCATTTCTTCACTTATATAATGACTACTTTAGAAAACCCTATAGTGCTGATAATATGTGTTATTTTATATGGCTGGTTTTCTGCCATGATGCGTTTACTTTATTGGTAGTGTAAGATAATTTGTAGCATTATATTTATAGTTTATAGAATAATCAACGCATAAACAAGTAAGTTTTTTAATTTTTTTTCATTTATAATGGCTAGGTTAACATTGTAAACATGTTATTTTGAAGGTTGCAATTCACTACTATGGCAGGCTTGCAGCAAAACAGGGATGGCGTTTTGACTCAACCTATGACCACAAAGATGACAATGGCGAACCCAATCCATTTGTCTTTGTCCTTGGCTCTGGCAAGGTATAGAATAGAAGGGAAATGCTAACACTTCCCAATCTTTCTTAATGTTCATGTATATCTAAGATCATGATCATGATCTGTTTGTGAAGCTGCCACTCAAGTGTTTTTGTGGATGGATTGTAAAACTACCTTCTTCATGAATGTTCTTCAAAGTTTGTTATTAAATTATAAATTTATATCCTGTGTTCATGTCATATCTGAATCAAATGTTATGTTCAGGTTATAGCTGGAATTGATGTGGCAGTGAGATCGATGAAAGTAGGAGGTATTCGTAGAGTCATCATACCCCCATCACTTGGGTATCAAAACACATCACAAGAGCCAATCCCACCTAACGTAAGAAATTTTTTCTGCTCCAAACTTATGTTTATGCCTTTATACCATATGTCTTCAAAGTAATCTTTTCACAATACTCTCTTCTGCTGTTGGACCAAGGATTGCAGAGAAAACTAGTAATAATCTATCTCCAATATTTCCTTTTAACTAATTGCTGATGATGCCATGTTTTCTTTACCTAAGAACAGCTCCCTGAAACATATGCAGGACACACAATGCACCCTTTGGCTGTGTTATAATGTTTTGTAGTGTTGGACTATCATTCGAGGTCAAAGCAACTCACTACAAAATCAAAAGAAAGAAATAGAAATAGGCTTAAGTCTCATTCTTATATGCTGGATCATTACAATTAATATTTACAAATAATGATGCACACCTGTTTGTTGTTATGCACAAAACAGAAACAACAACAAATTTTTAACGATTTCCTTTTACAACCTAGCTGGCTCATATTTCATATTACTGATAAAAGATAAAATATGAATCTAATAGTTCTTTGGGTCTAATAGAAAGGGTGAGTTGGGCGCCATATCAGGCTGTCAGAAGAATTACAAAAGGGAAACCGAAAAAACAAAAAAGGGGACACTAGACTGATGTTATAAGGACTTTATCTAACACAGCATGGAATATACTGTTATGAGTCTCAAATGAATTACATGAAGTCAGGGTCATAAACTAGTTTATTGAGTTAGATTCTTCTCTTGTGCTTAAGTCAGTACTAATATGTAACATGCCATGTTATATCTTGTGTTTATTTTTCTGACATTGCGAAGTGTCGTTAAATGAAGTAATTACTAGTTGCTGTATAAAGTATATTGTTGATCTTGTTCATATAGTAATCTGTGTCGTATTCCTCCAAAACAAAAGTTCTTTGACAGGCAGAGGTTGTTCACTACCATTTTTAATCCAACTCGCCGTGCAAATGGAGAAGGCTCCACTTTAGGAACAGTTATATTTGATATTGAGCTGGTGAGCGTGAGGCATCAGTGAAGTCAACAAGTATGATCCAACATGGCAATCAAATATATACTGTTATCATTATTGGCAAAGATAAAAACTTATCTTAGCATTGCATAATCATATTGGTTTTGGTCTATTATAGTTTATTCAGTTATATCATGATGTCTGCTGTGTAATTATTAGTTTTGAAGTAATGTAATTATTAACATTGAAAATATTTTTAAGACTATAAATTGATGACACTGGTTAAGTTTACAAACTAAAAGCAAATTAACTTGTAGGACTAACGTTAATTTGGATTTCTAAGAGAGTGACAGAAGTGACGAACTTCTTTTTATTTTTTTTTCCCAAATAGGCAATAAATTACAGTTTTGAGGATTAAAATAATTTGTTATTGTCGGTATAATAGGAGTTAAAAATATATTTATTTAATTAATATGATTGAATAAATTATGAATGTAAATTACATAAATTAATCTATCTCCTACGTATTTGAGCATTTGATTGTCATCACTGAAAGCTATACGAAGACAAACTAATATACAAAGCTAAGCATGTCTTCATTGTTATCTATTTAGGCGTGTTTTAGACCGTTATCAGCACTCAATAAATTATATATATACTTTAAGTCAATGGTTCACGTTGTTATACTCAAGCTAAAATAATAGAAAAAAATTATTTGACACCACCTTTACTTCTATGTACATTTGACACTAGGTATTAATAATAAATATAAATAAAAACATTACAATAAAATAATAATTTTTGAAAGTATAAGTTGGAAGTAAGAAAATTTTTGCAGTGTTAAAGTATCACTGCCCAAAATAATATGATAAAAGGATATAGAAAAAAGGTTTCCCTAATATGAGCACTCCCCGAGGAACGCCAACACGATTTTCTCGCTAAGGATCACCAAGGATTGTTAAGGACATTGAGGTAATTTACTTTCCTCCGATCCAATTCCTTCTCTTCGCCTCCGATTATAAAGCTTTAGAAGATTCGATACTAGATATCGTTACATTTCTTATTTTCCGTTCATTTTTTTTTTAATTTTTTTAATTATTGTGTTCTGTGTTACAGAGTTTAGATCTTTCAAGAATTTACCAGACTATAGAATGCTCCATGCGATCTCAAGGTTTTGATGTTACTTATTGATTGTGTGTTTGTTAATTAATCCAAACAATTTCTTCTTTTCATGTGCATGAGTGTTATTTAGTGGTTGTTTGTTTGCCTCATGTGGCTAAATTGTGATTGCTTTCTAGGGTTGTCGTTCGCGGCCATTGAGCTTGTGCTGGAGAGCAGTGTGTCCACGGTGGAGGAGAGAGAAGCCATGGGTTAGTGAGAGTTGGTGGAAAATGGGGTTGATGAGTATTTAAGATGCTAAATAGCTCTATTACTTTTGCTCTATTACTTTTACAAGTGGTCGGCTATACCTGAATATTTTTTGGATGATCGCATGCACATTTTTCTTAAGTTTTTTTAGTGAGTGGAAGCTAATTGTTTGCATTTTTATGTAAGATTTTTTGCAAGGTTATGGTATATTCTTCTTTTTAATAAATTCTGTTAAAGATGCAATATAACAACCGTTCATGAGTCTTCACTTAACACCTTTACATTTGGGATTGAGAGCTCGTGACAATTTCAAAATGCAGAGTTCTATATCTTAATTTTTTTATAGTTCTTATGAACTTTGATAAAATGACACATGTTCAAGATTAAGCAAGGAAGATTATATTATCATTGTTTGGATTTTATTAGAATGAATTGATATTAATTTGAAGTTTGAACTACATTTGAGTGATGACATATGTCTTTTAAGATAAATTGTTCTTTGAACCCATGCACTTCATACAAACTACTGTATTTCGTTTCTCCTTTTTGCTATGATATAAACTTTCTTATTTGCTTTACAAGGGAAAAATGTGAAAACAAAGTTGGCTCTAGGTCATTTTGTGACTTATAAGTTATTTGAACTCTACTAATCTTTGTAGCTGAGGTCTCTTTTTGCATTTTTTTTGAAATTCCTAAGGAACAAATGTATGTTAGGAACAAGGCAATAAAGGAAAGAATAAAGGAGAGAAAAATAGACACAGAGAATTTAACGTGGTTCGGCTACAATGTGTATGCCTACGTCCACGACTACACTAGGAAGTATTTGTATTTTT
>Ga0214544_1002611_pt1 | contig 37776 bp, 15 predicted proteins | sample CNSS3metaG_FD_160074 | JGI IMG/M metagenome (GOLD analysis project Ga0214544, IMG submission 160074) | Root nodule microbial communities from cowpea collected in UCLA plant growth center, Los Angeles, California, USA - CNSS3 | ecosystem: Host-associated > Plants > Roots > Nodule | place: USA...
ATATAAAATAAATATTATTATTTTTATTATATATATATATAAAAATATATATATATATATATATATATATATATATATATATATATATATATATATATATATATTTAGGGAATTAGTATTTTTATATTTAATTATTTAAATTTAAATATGTTTTTTTCTCGAATTTTTTTCTGCAGTTTTTTGAATTTTTTATATCAAATTGATGGAGTTTTTTTTTTCAACATAACACAGTATTTTGTTATAATTTTTTATATATTGTTATATTCTTAAATTTATATTTTTATATTTTTTCTAATTAAAACTTTTTTGTTTCTATAATTTTAAGTATTCACTTTTATATCTAAAAAATATAATTTATATTTTTTAGGATAAAAAATATATTGTTACAAATATAAATCGAATTACAATATAATACTTTTAAATTACATATTTATAATTATTTTGAACTTGGTCTTCCATTATCCATGACATCATATATAACAGATTAATTTTTATATTATTAAAACAATTAGGAAATTATCGCCTAACAAGAATTTATGAATATATTTAACTGATGCATCTGTGATAAAAAAAAATGTTGATTGCTGTAAATAAACCTGTATAAAGACCACCTACGATGTCTAAAGAGTGGTTCCTGTGAAAACATTAATATTGTATTTTTCTATTTTATCATGCCTTCAGATAATTGTGATAAAACATTCAATGTTAAGATACAGATCCTACAAACACGTACCTTACGAAAATTACTGGCGAAGAGATTAATGAATAAGTTTCTAGAAGTCACGATTAAATTATATTTAACAAAATTTGATGAGAATAAAGTATTAACATTTTTCGATAAATTTTTCTTTCTTAACTAGTATCCTGAAAACAACTGGTTAGCGTTCTCCTTCCTATATTCCCGAAACTAAAATGTTATTAGTGAGAAACATAATTACTCTTTTACGAATCAGCTACAACAAGTTAACAAGTTGTATAAAATACATCACTTTTTATCTAATTTCTGCCAAAAGAAAAATATTTCCCTAAACATTGAAACATATTTTTTATGAAGGATTGATGATGTAGCACAAAACAAATATAAACAATTCAAACAACAAACGTTTAGTAGCTATTTTCTGACAATGCACATATTTATTCATGTTAGTGATAAAAATCTATGTTTGGTACAGAGTGTTGGTAGAAACAATCACCTTAGTATTGCAACTACTGTCTATAAACATGGTTTTATTCGGCGGCAAAGGATTTACCACATCCACAAGTCTGTGTTGCGTTAGGATTCTTGAAAGAGAAGCCTCCCCCAATCAGAGCATCACTGTAATCTAATTGCATGCCAAATATGAAGAGTAGGCTTTTAGGATCACAAACTGCAGAAATAAACAGAGAAGTCAGAATATATCATACAGTGGCTTATGGTATTAAGACTTCAACAAAAATTTTAAATATGCAGTGATGCAGTTGTTACATTGATCATAGAAATTTAAAATGGACGGTGGACCAAAGAAACAAAAATATACAGGAAAGTCTCCAATACCATAATCACCACATACATGTTTTTGCTCTGGCGTAAGGTGGGAGACAGTTTGCTCACTGTTTTTTCTTTTATTTACCCATTACAGTATGCTCGGTACCGGAAGCAATCCAAATGCAGTATTAAAAACAACAATAATAATAAAAATAAAAGCAACAGTTTTTACTGTTGTTCCATGCATAACTTTGACAATCCAAGCTGAAAAAGAAGTACATGAGTGGACCAAGCCTTCAATTCAACTTAGTTTCGGATTGTTTTGTTTTCCACTCAAACGCCATTAGTACTAGTAGTGGATTGACAAGCATTTCCTGAATAATAGAGATAAATATCCACCCAATTTTCGGATGGATAGAAGTGGAAAGAAGAAAAGGTATAGAGAGAATGTGATAAGTAATGATAGTTGGAAATTGAATCCAGGGAGATTAGTAAATCCGTACAGGAAAAGTTATGTTCTGTCATTTCTATTTCAGACAATCCCTCCAAGAATAATGTTTTTGCTGTGCGAAGATATTTTACATGATAGAAGGTTAAAATCAATCACATATATAAACATTGAAACAAAACCTCCTACCACGTAAAAATATAACTAAGATTAACATCAGTACTGCAACGCACTTAGTAAGTTAGTATCCTCCACATATTTGCAAAATGCGAACCAGTACACATTTTGTCTAGGTCAAATAGCTTAATTAGGAGAATAATTTTAAACAGAAGTTGCGGTATTACAGTTTGTAAAGATAAGTGCATTGGCACGTTGACCAATAAACCTGTAGGGAATGTAGCTAAAGCATGTCAAATATTTTAACCATCCCTTCCCTGAATAAAGCACGAGATTAGTCGATCCTTGTGAATTATAAATGTCAGTTATAAGAAACAAATTATGAATCATACCAATTTCAAAGCCTTCATACTCGATGATGGAGTCATCTGGCCTTTTATTAGCCCTGTCCTCAAAATCCATTGTGTATGACATACCAGAGCACCCACCTTGTCTGACACCTATTCTTAAACATAAATTTTCATTTCGTTCAGACCTCATCTTACTCAAGTGCTTCAGTGCATTATCCGTAAGAGAAATTGCAGGGGCCACAGACCCAGAAGCCGGTGCAGCTGAAAGGTAGGTGGAAAGAGGGAAAACAGAGATTAAATAAGTGTTAAATAAGGTGGAAAAAGTATTTCTCATAGCACACACTGGTATATAACAAAATTCAAAGTACCGAATGTTGATAAGAGACTATTCTAGTTTTTTTTGGATTTACTTAGAGCACTAATATAAATAACTTATTAAGATAGTTCTCCAAATAATTATTTTACTGACAACAACTACACCAATTATTCTCATTACCTCTATTTGTTGTAACAATCAAACTCTTCAAAATAAGAGAATAAAAACATGCTGAAATAAATGAAAAGATTCTAAAGGTATTTTCTGATAAACATTAAGAAGATATTTAAGATACCTTATTCCTAATAATCCATTATTTACAACACTCCTCCTCAAGTTGGTAAATAAATATCAAACTTGCCTACAAAAATCTTATGCTATTTGAATTTTGAAGTCCAATAAGGACATGGGTTGTAATCACAACACCTCTCTTAAAATTATCTTTGATGAAGTGGCAGTTAATTTTGATATATTTGGTCTTGTTATGGTTTCCTAGGTCATTGGCAATACTCATGGCTAACTTGTATAGTACAATTAAATAGGGATGTCAACCTTCATTTTAAGGTCTTCTAATATGACTTTCATCGAGAGTCTTTCATACACCTTGCTTTTTCTTTCTCTTAGGTACAATACTTTCTTTAAGAAATATATAATATCGAGAGGTAGATTTTCTATTAGTAACAAAACCTACATAGTTTGCATCAGTATATATCTTTAGGGTTAAAAGTCTCTTTCCTAAAGAGTAGTCCCTTTTTTGAGCTTGACTTCAAGTACTGAAAAGTTTTTGTCAACTACTTGCATGTTTCTCTTGGATCGTGCATAAACTGGTTTACCACACTAATTGCATGAACAATGTTTGGCATACAGATACATAAGTTTTCCTACCAATCTCTAATATTAGAGTTTTTTTTTTTTTCTATAAGAGAACTCGCTTCACTTCCAAATTTATAATTTTGTTCAATAGAAACTACCAGAGGTTCCAAACCCAACTTAAATGTTTATCTGAGGAGATCAAGTACATATTTTATTTGAGAGATGCGAATCCACTGTTTGGAACAAGCAACCTCTATTCCAAAGAAATATTTTAAATTTTCCAGACCTTTCACTTCAAATTGACTGCTAATTTTTTCTTTCAAATTAATTTCTTTGTTTCATCATCTCCTACAATAATCTTTCCATCCATATAAACCAATAATATAGTGAATTTACCTGTAACTGAGTACATTATGGATAAAGTATAATATCGCTGACTTTACTTGTATTTGAAAGAAACCGTTGTTTTCATAAATCTCCCAATCAATGTTCTTGGAGATTGCTTAAGACCATATAAGGTCATCTATAGGAGACACATTTTATTCCTTCTACAATGAGTTTCAAATCCTTGAGGAATCTACATGTACACTTCTTCTAAAGCATGAAGAAAGACATTCTTCACGACCAATTCGTGCATGTTCCAAACAAAATGTTAGAGCAAAAACAAATCAAATTGTATTTATCTTTACTAATGAAGCAAATGTCTCGTCATAATCATGTCTACAAGTTTGAGCATAACCCGTTGCAACCAATCTGCCTTTATTGTCCTATTTGTCTCATATTTCACTGTAAATATCTATTTGCACCCTACAACCATTTTGTCTTTCACACATTGAGAAATATGATATTTAACACTTTGTTGTAAACAGGGAGATATTTAGCAAATGGGTCATTTATTTACAACAATGCATCATTTAAGTGTAATATATTAATATTATTATTACAACAATGCATCATTTAAATTTTCATATATTAATATAATGCCTAATTGAGATCCATTGGCAAGCATCAATGTAATACATCATCGCAGAACTATGTAATGCCGAATCACTAAAAGACTCAGAAATTTTACCATCCACTCAGCTATCTAAGTCAAGTTCTTCTAATGATGTGCCAATTCATCACATGAAAGTGTGAAAAAATCACAAAAATATTATCAGATTTAAACGTCGTGTCATTATTTGACCAATGTGGCTGAACCCATCTAGTGAAACAATACTTGATTGATGCTGTAACTTGTCAAATTTGTCCTTAAACAACTTTTGCTCATATTAATCCCCAGTGGGAAACACTGTTATGGTCATTGAATATGCAATTAGTTGGTCATATTAGTCTTCGAGGTTCCCGAACCAAGGACTTATTTGACCAAGAATATTCAAGAACCTTACGTGTAATAGATTATACAGAGGCAAACATGACTGATATCATATCGGCCGTAAGTTAATTTGACTATTTAATTATTTCCCTTTCATTGCAGTATAAAGCAATGATAAAGAAGGAAAGGTATTAAGGGCGAAGTAGGAAGACCTTTATTGAATTTATCTTATGACAGAAACACTTTTGTAAATATTTATGAGATTCTATAAAAACAACTTATAAGTTGTCAATAAAGCAGTTTCCAACTTATTTCAAAACGCAATACAGGATAACAACTAATGAAAACAGTTCACAACTTCTACAGAAACAGTTTAACTTTATTTTCTCTTAGAATAAAAGCAACTTATACAAGACACTCATTCAATAAGTACAAAATTAAAGGTCTGTTTGGAGGAAATATCTCCATGAACACTTCTAGAAAAGAAAAAACTAATTTAATTTATCCATAAGTTAAAATAAGTTTAAGATTATTGGAGAACCCAATAAAAAATAACTTCTACAAATTAGTTCATGTATAAATTAACTAAAGTTTTAGTTAATGGAGAAACTAACTTCACATTTCCTTCCTATTTTCCTTTCTAGAGGTGTTTATTAAGAAGTTTCTCTAATAAATAAGCCCCAAGTTATTCACCCAAACAAACCCTAATAAAAGGGCAATAAAGCAGTCCTTTATGTTGAAATCCCATATCATTAGGAAGCAAAAATTATAACAAAAGAGTTCCGGCATGCACGCATCCACCGGTTAACATTCATCCTTTATCCTGGCCAATACACCTTCCTCGAAATTAGGGTAGGCAGAACCCAAGTCATGCACACTAATAACATTCAAAGCCAAGAAAAACTAGCAAATAATCGGATCTCTTATTAAATGGAGACGAAATCATTCGCAAAGGTTTCCGAACAAAATCTTCAAATTGAAGAAAGTGCGTCCCTCTCCCTAGAAACTAGAAAGGTGTATCATTTTTCTAAACCACAAAATTGTAATCTGAAATGATATTTGTAATTGATGTTGGTAATTAAGAGGAAATTAACAAACGAGGAAATATAAGGATGCAAGGCGTACCGGGGATTGAAACTGATCGAATGGAAAGTGGTTTATGGCGTTTTAGATTTGGCGGTGAAAATCGGACCGTCGGTGAAGAAGATTGCGAGAAGGAGATAGGAAGGCGAACAAATTGAGGAGAATGCATACCAGAGATTGCAGAGAAAGCCATTGGAGTTTGGAGAGAGAGAGAGAGAGAGAGAAAACTGCACCCACAACACGCACGTGCTGTTCTTTGCCTCAAACTTCAACCATCGTGTGACGTGTTTGGTTGGGATTTTGGAATTTGATATTTCTACGTAATTCATGTGTTCACCTCATAGATTAATGTCAGCCGGAAAAATATCCACAAAAAAACAAAATAAGTTCAGGAATTTTATTTCATATTTAATTAACCTTTAAGTCTTTTACATTTTTAATTAAATTTTAATTATTTTTTTTATTTATTAAGTGTTGAAATTTTTATATTTTTAATTAAGTATTTCTTCATTAAGTTATTTTTTTTAATTTGTTCAATTATATTGTTTACTTCGTTCGTACATATAAATATCAATGTGAGGAGCCTAATACGAACTAACTTATTAGCCTACTAGATAACAAGGCAGGCAGTAGAGGTTGAGTTTACTATAGTTTTCTTTTAGTAATTTAGAAAACAATTTTTTTATGTTTTATGTTCTTTGTTTATAAAATAATTAATTCTAATATATTTATTTGACATAGATGTTAAAATTATGTTTATTTGACATCATTATAACATAGTAAAAGATAAATTTGATTGTTTAATTTTAAATCAAATTAGAATTGAATTGAGAAAAATAATAAATATGCGAATTAAATTAAAAATAAACATTGACTCTAACACATAATACATGATTAGATTGACACATTGATTTTTTTAAAAATTAAAAAAAAATTATAAAAAGTTGAAACAAATTAGAAAAAGTATCAAACTGAAAAAAATTAACAAAACTAAGACTTAATTAAAATAAAAAAATTTATATTATGACTAAAATGATAAAATTGATTGAAAATAAAGACTAAATATATATTTTAACCATATAAAAAATATTTGAGAGAATAAACAAAAATTTCACTTTTATATCTACTGTTAAAAGCCAAACGTACTATATATATAATTATTAATAATAATATTCATATATAATAATTAATAATAGATTCAATTATAGTGACTATTATAAAATTAACAATAATTTAATATAATTTATTTATTTTTAATTCATCCATTCAATATTTATGGAAAACGCAATGCTTAAAAATGAGATTATATATATATATATATATATATATATATATATATATATATATATATATGTCAATGTTACTTTCGTCACATATTCTAAGCTTTTATATTAATTGTTTTATAACGTGATTGGAGTGAGAATTTTAACAAATAGAGTTAAACAATTTAAAATGATAATTTATGACAAACTATATTATTTTGAGTAAAGAATTCCAAAAAAAAATCTAAAATTTTATTAAAAGAGTACACATTCAAAGGACAATTTAAACCTCTATAATTATAATACTACATATACAAGAAATAACACAATTGTTAATTGTTCAGTAGGACAAAAAAAATGAAATAAAGTTGCGCAAACAAATACAAGTTTATACAAGGTAAAAATAAAATTACAGAAATTCTATAACAGAGTTTCTAAAATATAACTTAAAAAACAAACAATTTTAATTTTTTTTTTCATACTTTTATTTTCTAAAATCTGTCATAAAAAATTTCATTCAAAAACACCGAGTTATAAATTAAATAAATAACAAAATCTACATTTGGCTGGATAATGAAAATTAAAATTTGAAGTAGTGATAGCAAAGAAGAATTTCCACGCATACCGAGAGGCTAATTTTGGAATTTAAAGATAAATACACCTTCATAAATTGAATGATACAGGGTCAAAGTGCAAAACCAAATATGTTCAGTAAAATACATCACTTCAACATGCACAACCACTTCGTTGTTGTTCTGCTTCTGAGACTGCATCAGAGATTCCTCGAAAATAGCTGCAACAAAAAATACAACATTTGATGCATAAGTGCACAACATTTATTAAGAATCATGTTAAAAAGGTACAAATTGTTGATTCTCACATGTCTTGTTGGTGTTCATTTTCCAGTGCAATTTTGGCAACGCATAGAAAAGCTTCCTCAACATTGTAGCCTTCTTTTGCAGAGGTCTCAAAGTATGGTATGTTTCCCCTGGAAGCACACCAGTCTCTAGCTTTTTTTTCAGTGACCTGCAACATATGGCAGAGCTACTACTTGTGACCATTTCAAACACTTTTCACGAAGAAAAATCATTGGGTAACGATAACAGTGTATGAAAAAAATAATTGCTGCAAAATTTCATATATTCCATACCCTTCTACTGTTTCCACCGTCTACATCAACCTTGTTCCCAAGTAATACAAAGGGAAATGCTTCAGGATCATTCATATCACCCTGAGATCAAACATCAATATGCAGAACAGATCAGACGGGTTTCACATGGTGAAAGGGCAACTTCAACCGATCATATATATATATATATATATATATATATATATATATATATATATATATATATATATATATAGCTTGCTTAGTTTAGATCAAAAGTGATGGACTTTAAACCTAATTCAATCTTATAAAACGAATTTGTAAAATGAAATTTGTATCTATTTATATACTTTAAATCTGTCTTGTTTCTAGTCCATGTAGAATCCTTGGAACTAAACTTAAATAAGTGTTCCGATAACAGTGGTACGATAAGCTTAACAAACAACAAATCTCATTAAGATAGGTTTCAGATGACTTTAATATCATTTTAAGAAGTGAATTTTAAATTTAACTTAACTTTAAAAATTGCATCAAACTACATTTTTAAATTTGTTTCATCTCTGGTTGACGTGGAATATTCAACAACAAAAAGACTTTTATTTATATAACTTGGTTTGGTTTGACTGGACTTCACCTCAAGGACAGAGTAATTCAAATAGAAGACAAAAATCAGCAATAAACAAATACAAAAAGAGGAACAATTGAAAGATGATATGAACAAATAACAACATACCTGCTTAAGAAACTCATCATGCCAATTGTTCAAAGTATCAAATGTCTTGTGTATATTTACATCATACACCAGCACACAGCAATCTGCACCTCTATAGAATGCAGCCCCAAGACTATGGAACCTTTCTTGCCCTGCCGTATCCCAAATCTGCCAAAATATTATGTTTCATTTTTCATCGTATCAACCAAAAGTTGAAAAAAGTACTGAAAAATTGATACCTTTCTGGTGTACTCAGACACAAATCAAGTGTGAATTCTAAAAGGGTAAAACTTTGATCACATTTTAAAGTGCTCACCTGCAATGTTACCAGTTTGTCATCAACTTGAATCTCCTTTGTGACAAAATCAGCACCAATTGTGGCCTTATACTGCAGACTAAATTTTCTATATACGTATCTGAATTCAAAGTTAATGTTCCACAAAGTTATGATATAGACTACTTTCTGGTTTCATTCTTTGAATCAAATCAAACACAGTTTCAGTAATAAAAAGAAAAAAACTCAAACCCAATTTGAGCCTTTGTTTCAAAAATATTATTGGTATGCAGCCAATAATATTTTTCCAGCAGGATATGCACCTAGAAAAACTAGTGCCAACTCATGTACCAACATTGGGTCGAGACTTTACAAGACTCGTTGGAAAAACGAAACAAAACAAAACCAGAACAGTGAAAAGCTCAAAAGCATCGATGATTTTGGAATGAATAATGCACCTACAGCGAATCATTAGCATCAGAAAAACTACCAAACTTTCACTTATTTATTTACTTTTGCTCTCAAACGGTAAATGTAAGTGCCAAAATGGATACTGGTTCATCAACGAAGTTTTTCCCACACTGAAAACAAGATCAAGAAAAAGGGATTAATCAGCATTCACATTCATCAATAGAGAATCTTACATGAGGTAATAACATCAACAACATTAAAGCAAAAAAGGAAAACTTGGAATGCAGAAAAAAGGTGTTATACTTATACATACCCACTATCACCAAGAACAATGACCTTAAGCAAAGTTCTCTTTCTCTGTGAAACATCCATGTGGGAGACTCAAAAGGGTGTGTGCAGAAAGAAGAACAGGTTTCTCTTTTTGTCAAGAATGGAAAAGTAAGTGAAAACAGAAAAGAAGGAAAAAAAAGGGTGTTATGAGAGAAAAGGGAAGTTCTGGATTCCTCTTAATGGTTGTTGTTGGTGGTGCTGTCGTTCTTCGAGGGGAATTGCTTTTTTCTCTCTTTTTTTTCTTCATTTCTGCATTTGAACGAGGCAAGTGAGGATCATGTGATTTGCAAACCAAAACCAACGTTCTAGTGACAGCGGAGCATGATTGTTTTTTAACATATAAAAAAGGTGTTCTGTCACAAATCACCAATGTTTTTTCCTTTTTTCTTAGTTGACTTTGAAACCTACGTGGTTGCCTCTAATTGTTGGATCTAACACCAAAATCTGTATGAGGCAAATAAAGGAGGTTTTACTCTGTTTTTGACAGTTGAGACAGTTCGGTTATGTTGCAATCTAGTCTCATCTGACACACACTTTGAAGAAACCGATGATGCTTGCATTTAATTTACATTGTCTTTTCTCAAAACTAGCATTTAAGACTTACCAATGTCTCTCCGTGAGTCTATCAGAACTCTTTGAATAATGATATTAATACAAATGGATGAAGTTTTAAGTTTAACAGACTTTAAAATATTGTAACAAAACAATGTCAACAAAAATTAAAGAACAGATAAAACAATGTCATTAAATCTCTAATAAAATAATATTATCCTTGTCATTTTGTCTTTAAATAAATATTCATTCACCTGTATTTTAATATATAATACTTATTTTTTTAATAAAATTACATTTACTTTCTTATTTTATTTGATTTTTTCTTATTTTTTTTAATGTAACATGTTGACTGAGTTTTTAACTTTTATCACCTAGTTTTTATAACGTAAGTTTCTTTGTACTTTCTTTCTTTTTCATTCTGTACTTTTTTCAAGTACTATTACAAATTCTCATATTACATGAGAATTTTCTTGCAAATTTGTTAAAAAGTTTTGCAAGAAAAGATTTTTTCCTACTATTTTTTCTAAGAATTTTAATTGGCAGGTAATTCCTTCGTAGGTAATTATTTCCTACAAAATTATAAAATTCGCAAGTATTTCTTATAAAATTTGTTGCAAAAAGTGTTTTATACAAAATATTTTGCAAAAAAAATGGTAGCAATTTCCTGCAATTTTTTTTTCATAACAAAATTTATAAGTATTTCCTACAAAAAAAAATTCAAAACAAAATTGGTAGGAAATATGAATTTTTTTAGTAGTGATAAATGAATCATTTATTTAAAAGAGACATTTTCTATTTCAATTTATTATCGTTTTAGTATTTAAAAATATATTTTGATTGCCATTTTTTTTAATTTCCAATAACCTATTCCATGTTTGCTCCTGTTAAACATTTTTTGTACTGACATATCTTTATGGAAAAAAAATAGAATAAAGATATTTTAATTTAATTGACCTCTCATAATACTTATGCTCACTTTTTTTTTCTCAATCAATGTGAGATTATTTTAAATGTAAATCAATTTGAAAAGGGGGAAATAAAAAATTAAGAATGAGGTTTATACATTATAGTCCGATGCAGTTTTGTCCATTATATTTAGGAAAGATTACTTAAGACACACGTGCACTTGCGACATGCATATTTCAATGATAATGTGCTATCCAAATCTACCTTATTTTGCTTTAGTTACTATTCGAGATCTTGTGTTTATTGAAGATAAGATCAACAACTTTCATTTTAAAGACAAATTTTGTAAAGATAAATTAGGTTTTAACGTACTTCTTGATATAAGACCAAAGTCTATATCCTAATAGTTTTATTGGAAGTTATTGAATCACCTATTAAGAACAAAAATCAAATTCTAAAGTCCATTATAATAATCTAAATCTATATTACTTATTATTTAAATAGATTCATTCCTACTCCAAATCCACATTTTTTTTATTTTAAGTTCAACCCACTTAATTAAATTTGGATTGAATTTAGATTGGATTATTTTTTTGGATTTTGAAAATTCAAAATTAATGTGTGTCTAAGTCGAGTCAAGGTGATTGAGGATCGGTTTAGCCAAGTTGGGTTGGGTCCACAGAGTAAGCTTGGGTCAAAAGTTGAGCTGAGTTGACCAAAGATGAAGGTCCAACCAAATCGATCTAAGTAGAGCTAAGTTGGCCTAGACCAAAGAGTCCAGTCAAGTCGATCTAGGTTAAAGGTCGAGACAAGTTTGCCTGAACAAAAGGTCGTGACATGTCGTCTCAAGCTCAAGGTCGAGATGAGTTGACCTGAGTCAAATGTCAAAGTCAAGTTGACTTGGTCGAAGAATGAATTGAGTCAATTCAGGCCAAAAAATCGAGATGACTCAGCTTAGGTTGAAGAATCGAGTTGAGTCAATTAGGGTCAAAGGTCAAGATGTGTTAATCCAAACTAAAGATAAAGATGAGTTAGGTGGATCGAAAGGCAATCCAAGTTATTCTAAGCCAAAAAAATTTGAACCAAGTCAGTTTAGGCTGAAAATTCAATACGAGGTAACTTAAGCTAAAGGTCAAGCAAGTTGAGTTGAAATTGGCCAAATAATAGACTCAACTCAACATACGTCAAAGGTCGAGCATTGCTTGGGCCAAATAATTGAGTCTAGTTGGCCTGATATGAAAGTCAAAAGGAGACAGCCCAGATCGAAGAATAGAGACAAGTCAACTCAAAATAAAGAATGAACTTAAGTTGGTTTGAGTCGAAGGTTAAGCTAAGTCGAGCAAACTAAAGGTCAAGCCAAGTCAGTCCAAGCTTAAGTTTGAGGTGAGTCGGCATATACTAAAAATTGAGCCAAGTCATCTCGGACTTAAGGATCGAGCCGACTCATTCCGAGCTCAAGGTCTAGCTGAGTCATCCCAAGTCCATAGTCAAACTGAGTTGGCACGATCCCTCACTAAGTCTAGTTGACCCGGATCCAAGTCGAGTGAAGTTGGTATGGACGATTCAAGTTAGCTTCTAGCAACATGGAGGTAAGACAACTAAGACCTAAAGTCAAGCAAAGTGAACCAAACTCTAGACAAGTCATATCGAACCAAACCATGTCTAGTAAACCTAATAATCAAATATATTAGATTCATCTCACTATATTTAATCTAATTGAAAAAATATATTCATTCTATATTTAATCTAATTTAAATTGGATTAATAGAAATGAAATATAGTTAATTTAATTAAAAGGAAACTGAATTATACATCTAATATATTTTATTTAAATCAGACTAATCCATAACCACCTTTACCAATCTAAATATTGAAGATTACATATTGATTAATAATAGTACCCTTTTGGAATAGTTTGTGATGGTGCTTGTGCATGTGCAAATTTTGGTGTAGACTTTAGTACATGTGTTGACTCAAATGCTAACTCATTCAAATTTCAACCTAAGTGTCAGTCTTGATGCACATGTCACAGTGTTGGTTTTGTTCTTGGTGTTGACCCAAACTTACTTAAATTTCTGGAATGGTGGTTGAGAAAAAAAAAATTGTCGTTAATAAAAGAAATTATTCAATTATCTTTTGCTTGATTGTGTCTTGATTTCTTACCATCGTCATTCATTTGCTTAATTTGTAGCTTTGATTTGATTTTTCCCATTAAACTCCTTAGTTGTTCTTTATTTTTCTTATTTATATTTGTTGTGAGCTATATGTTTTAAAGGAAATTGCAAACTTTGAGTTCTTTTACATAGTTTCTTAATTTTGAAGGAAGTCTTAAAACCATGATTTGATTTTTATATATTTTTTTTCTGTTATTCCTTTATGCGTCTTTCTGGTAAATAACTCTTACATTGATACCAAAATAATTTCAAAACTATTAATAAAAAAATAATTGTTACCAAAGGACTAAAATAATTTGACTTATATTGACCAAAAACTACTGCCATAAATGTTGATAGAAAACTTTGATTAACCTTAGTTGTTAATAGAAGAATATCCTCATCATACATTTTTAATTAACATTGGTCAAAATAATTGTAATTAACTTAATAGAATATAAATTTACTTGGGATCTATAGCAACAAATCGTGTTTGGTATCAATAAAAAATATCATTAATGTTAGCCTAAGAAAACCTAAGTAATATTTTACCTTTAGTACACAATGCTTCCAACCTTGGCAAGTTGATGAAGTTTTGATTCATTATGAATTGATCGTCACAATTATGTTTTGGTCAAGATTAAATTAATGATAAGAAATCACCACATTTTTATGATAATTTGATTAAGGTTACAATTAGAATGACAAATGTTCCTATTCTCATATGTATTATCTTAATTTGTTTTGATTTTAACAGAATTATTTATTATAACTAGGATAAACACAGGCACGATATGTGTTTACGGTTTATGATTTAGGGTTTAGGTTTTGGGAAAGAATAATCATTGATAATTAAAGAATAAGAGAAGAAACAGAAACATATGAGATTTTATAAGAAGCTTGTAGAAATAACGGTCAATTTTTAAAAATTTAATAAATTATTATATTTAAAGGATAAAATTGGTATTTTGAAATGTGGATACAAAAACGAAAATTCTCTTTATATATTGTTATAGATGACTAAGTATATACATGTACGAGTAATATTTTATTTTTTAAATTGGACATAAGAATAAATTCAGTATTTACATATATCATCCCATCCATGCCCTCTTCATATTCTTATATTTATTCACATTTTTAATTAAACCTTTAATTTAGTATAAGTAATTCAAAAAAATTATAAAAACTTTTAATTGGTCTTTAGTTATTTGACCTTATTTAATAAATACTCTTTTCTAATAATAAAATTATCAAGATAAAAGAAAATAAAAAATATATTATATACACTTAAAAATAATATTCTTATTATTTAAATGGTAAGTGAGTGCTTTCATTCTCATGACTAACATCTATCCATTCACTTTCCATCAGTCACCAACCAACATGAATCAATCATTTTAAAAATTATTTATTTATTTATTGAGTGTAGTCCATTCCAGGTAATTTCATTATTTGTTGCTGAGTCTCTTTTTTCTTCAAATGCCCACGTTTGATTTTGAAGCACACGAGTAAAAGTTTTGATGACAAAAAGCAATGTCACTAAAATTGAATAGAATATCAAGACGGCGTCGTTGTGTTGGGTGGGAATCACAAAGACTAAAATTGCTAAGTGAAGTCAATGTTCTTATCATCTTACCTATTTCCTTGTACTTTCCCTCTTATTATTTGTTATACCACGCAACATTCCCTTTAACCAAACACTAGCCAATAATTAATTAAGAAAAAGAATATATATAAATAACAAAAGTGTATAGTGTGTAAAATGTGTAAAATAATAATAAAAATAAAAATAACAATGCTTGAGAAAAGAAGGAAAGTTCCCGTGTCAGATTTGAAGTATAGTCTTGTTTTAGAGTTTTATGATATATTACACTAAAAATATTGAACTAAATGTTATATTTACAGAATAATTTATTTTGATACATTATTATTTTGAAATATAATTTTTTTTACTTATTAAGATTTGATAATAACTTTTTTACTTTAATTTTAGTTTATATTTTTTTAAAGTTTTATGTCAAATTATTTTTTATATATTAAAGAAATTATTGTATTACAGCAATTATCTCTATTATAAAAGTTTCACTCACGTGTCCTCAATTAAAAAAAAATCTCACCTTTGAATCTCTTTTTCTTCTTCTTTCCTTTTTCATTTTTTATTTAATTCAAGTAGATTGACTTAGGTCTTCCTTTTGAAATTAATATTCTAATTTGAATTCCATTGACATAATAAACGTGTCCTACGCCAGTTATAATCTCCTTTAACATGGGATGGTTCTGTCACATTTTTTTTTTTCTTAAAAATCTATTTAATGAATGTAGGCCTTTATAAATTAATCTTTTTCATTGTTATAATAAAACGTATTATGGATACAATTTTTGCTTTTATAGTAAGATATTTTACAATTTTATATAAATTATATGTATGTTTTCCATACTTATCATATCTCTATTAAATATCATGAATATTTGTAACTTACATTGATGAATAACAAGTTTAATAATAAGTAATATTTTTAAATAATTAAACTAAGTTATTTTTAGTAACATGCATAATTATATTATAAACTGTTATAGTAGGAACGATAGGAAATATTTATTTTCAAATTCTTATGATAAATATTAACATAAATAATAAAAACAATTAATAAGTTTTTTTTTCTTTTTCTTTTGTTATAGAACATTTTGTCACCTAACAAAAATGTTAGAGAAATGGTCTCCACATAGCAGTGTCTCTCCCCACAGTCAAAGGGTAATAATTCAACACTGCTACTGACACATTAATCCCTCCAATGACAACAAACATAATTGAATTCAAAATATATTTGACTAAGAATGACATAAATTATTTATTTGTATTATACACATTTAAAACTCTATTTATCTTTAATGGTGTGTATTGTGAGAAAATAAATAAAGAAAAAAAATTAAAATAAAAAGAATAGAAAAGAAATATGCATATAGAACTATATATAGTCGCTTTATATATGGTTATATCTATAACAATATATAAATAGATGATCTCTTTTGTGTCTATATTTCAAAATACCAATTTTACTCTTTAAAATATAATTATTTATTAAATTTTTGAAAAATTTTTTTTTTTTTTTTATTTATCAACTACTATTCTCTCATCTTTTCTGATATATTTCATTTTAAATTTAATAAATATATTTTTATTTTATTTATTAACTTAATAATATTATAATATCATTACCTACTAATTTAATATTGTATATATTTAAAACATCGTCCATATAGACACGATAATAACTATGTTTACGTGGTATGTGTAGTATGTATGTATAAAGCAAATGCAATTATCTCATTGCATATCAGATAATAACTTATTAACATGTTCCAATCAAACATAAAATGTTATTATAATATAGAAAAATCACAAAATGCAAATACATCACAAAACAAAATTTAATATGCTTCATTCATTTTAAATCACTTTAATTTTAAAGTATTAAATGGATACAGGATAAGAGTTGTTTTTTTATATTTGTATTAGGCATGTGTCTCAAAGTTACGATATCGTTCCATTCGATGCTTATCACTTAATTATTTAATTTATAGAATTAGATGACCAATAAATTAAAAATACACTTTTTTAATAATGAATTTCTACATTTAATATTACAAATCTCATACGATGTTAACATAACCTACCATTTCATATCATATGAAATTACATAATATATAAAATTATAGCTTAGTAGTATATTTTATTTGATTTATATTTTCTAAATATTTATCATTTTATTAACTTGAAATATAGTATATTTTAAAATAAGTACAAGTGAATATTTAAAACAAAACATATGGACAAGTTCTCATAAAAAACGTGAGATTGTGTTTTAATTTGTATATACTTACTAAACCCATCTCTTCTTTCAAAGAGAATGAAATTAAAATATATTTAACCGTTTTCAGATTAACAAATATTGACTTAATTTTTTATACTTCTTTCTAATTTTTTTTCTTTACAAAATAAAATATTATCTTTACTTATTATATTGCATAACAATAATTTACTTATTATATATTATTTAGGTTTAATAGTTTTATATTATGTAAGACTCAAAGCTAAAGATAATTTTAGTTTTTTTTTCTTTTAACTATCAAAAAATCTGCAAGAGATATACTTCATATAATAATTGATTATAATATTATCTCAACATATATAATATATATATATATATATATATATATATATATTTTTTTTTTTCTATTTAGTGAAATCACAATATAATTAACACTTCCAAACACGTCTCTAATACATTAATTGCAAGCATGTGATGTGATAAATCTAAAAATTTTCCAAAACTTTAACATAAGCTTTATACATCATTCTAATGAAACTATAGGAATAAAAGTATAATTGAATTGGTTGATAAGATTTGAATCTTGCCTGTTGCTATGCTATAAAAAGAATAAGTCACAACATATATGTCTCTCTTTGCAAACTCAATTCTATAATTATTTGGATTGTGGGAGATTATATTTTTACATTGAGAAATAATAGTACCTATATCTAAAGAATTAGATTATGCCTATTAACTTTGTCCACCACTAATAAAAGCACCAAAATAATATTTTTAAACCAAAAATTAGAAAATCATTGATTCAATTAAATTTTAAAATTCTTACAAAGGATAATTGAATCTCTAATTTTTTTTCCTATTAAGGACCCAAAATATTTTGCTCGTTTCACAAAAATTATTAGACAAAAAAAAAATAAAAAATTCAAATAACATTTTTTAATAAAGTTAATTAAAAATATTTAAATTTATAAAGTGGTAAAAAAATTAATTAAATGTATTAAAAGGATTTAAACCTAATTAAGGTTATCCATGAAGCCATTCCATTATCATGATTCGACTTATACGTAGAGTCCAGATTTTGTACTGTTTTTCCTGTAACAAATGAGTCCAAATTATTTATTAATTTTTTTTATATTATTATCTGATATTAAAAATACACTGTATTAATATTTTAAATATTTTTTTAATGTATATTAAAACGTTAAAATTAATAGTAATTAATGTATTATAGAAACAGAAACAGAAAAAACAAGTAAAAAATCCAAATTAAAAAACATAGTTTGTTTTCTGTTAAATATTAGATCATCAGTTTTGTTGTTTTCGGTGAACTTAAATCAGCAAAAGAATCTTTCTCCGGCCGCCACAAGCCCACAACTTTCTACATATGCTGTCGTGGTTAACCTAACCAGCCAATTACGTTGGATTTAATGATGAGACAATGAAACCTTATTAAGTCCAAAGTGGAAATTAATTAATTACTTAATCACTTAGTTAATAATAATTAGGGTAAAATCCATAACGTGGTCTTTGTGCTGGTGGCCTTTATATATTATTATTATTATTATTATTTGGATGAATTATAAAGACATAAAAACTGAATATTAAATAGAAAAAAATGAAAGCTTTTTGACAATGACGTCATGGAATGACATGAGATTGGTGTAGTTGATGTTAACATGGATAATAGAGGAGGAACCTTCAGTGCATCATCTAGGAAAGAGTATGGAAAGGTGGTTCCTGGAAAACCATAACATGGAAATGGAAAACTATGATTATATCCTTCTAGATATCATTTTTTAATCCTCTATTTCACTCTTATAAAATGCTCATTCTCTGCATTCAACTACACTATTATTACTACATTCATCTTTACCGATGGATTTCTTCTACTTTGAAAACCCTCACCCTTCCAACTCTCATGATCATCATCTTCATAACAACATGCCTCCATCATCCCCTGAGATCGCACTCTCCGATTTCCTCCTTCTCGATGATTTCCTTCATCATCATCATCATCATGGAGACTCTCCACCATCATCACAAAGCACTGAGTCTTCGGAAAAACCAACCTTCAGTGATACCACTCATGGATTCACCACTGGTGCAACCTCTAAGAACAACAACAACAACATGCAAGTGCCTTTTCTCTCTCTCTCTCTCTCTTTCATTCTCTTCATATCTTGTTACATGCATGAAATGATTATAGTCTAAGTTTTATATGAGTAAAAATAAGAAAGTCGAGTACCGAATACTTATAAATTGATTATGTTAAACGATATCTGATTTGTGTACTTTGTAGTGTGGGTAACATGGCATAACACTTTTTAGGGTTGAATAATGTTATGCAGAAAGTGCAAGAACGCGAATAGTGGAAGCAAAGCAAGGTTGGGTCCAAGAATCGCGTTCAGAACTCAATCAGAGCTTGAGATCATGGATGATGGATACAAGTGGAGGAAGTATGGTAAGAAGTCCGTGAAGAGCAGTCCAAATCTAAGGTAAAAATATTTCTCATTCACTTGTTCCTTTGCACAGAGACAAAACAACCTAGTACAAGACAACAAATCTAGGTAAAATAAGAAATTCAGATCAAATGAAGGTTAATTTGACCTAGTGCCAAATGGGAGTAAAGAATTGGTAGAGCTAAAAATATTATAACATTGTAATGAGATATTTGTGCTAAGTGGGTGATTTGATTAATGATGGTAGGAACTATTACAAGTGTTCAAGTGGAGGATGCAGTGTGAAGAAAAGGGTGGAAAGGGACAGAGAGGATTCCAGCTATGTGATAACAACATATGAAGGTGTACACAATCATCAGAGTCCTTTTACCACATACTATAGTCCTATCTCTTTTCTACATTCTGATGATTCTACATCTTCAAAATGACACCTTAAGAACTGGTTTTCAAGATCCCTTCATGCAGGGGAAGAAGCTATGTATCATACCATGCTTATTTTCATCATGTAATAGGTTGAAGAGAGTCTCTACTCAGATCATGGAACTTTGTTCTGAATTCTATAACTTTTTTTTTGCACTTCGTTTCAGAGGAGTTTTATTTCTCACTTCATTTGAATACCAACTTTTGTTAGTTCATATCACAAAGAACATTAATGTGTAACTTTGTTCAAACTTTTAAAAAGCAAGTTTCTTGTATTAGGATTTGATATCTCTTGAACTCTGTTTCATAAAAAAAGGTTTTTGCTTATTCGGATTTTTATATGATAATTTTGACATATATGTATGCATCAATAAAAATATTCTTAATTTAAGTCTCCTAAAAGCAAAAAGTAAGTCATTCAAATATATTATAATCTTAATTTATAGAATTGTTGTATGGTGTTTTTTTTTTACTTCAAACCTGCCTATGTTTGTCAGTTTTTTATTGATTCATATGTGAATATCTAAAATATTTTAGATTTTTATTTTATTTTCATATAATTTAGATTTAACTTTGTGTATTAGCCCTTACATGTGTTTTCTATAAATCTTAACAATTAGAATCTCTTTAGACATCAGTTTCTATTAGGTTTTGTAGAGTGACTTATTGAACAGGCTTACTTAGTAAGTCAGCCTCAAGTTTCAAGTAAAAAAACTGACTTTTTTATAAATTTCATTACTAAAAAAACTTATATTTTTTGTTATTTTTTTCAAATTTTTTTATAGAAAATATTTATAAATTTTATTATAAAAAAATATTTGTAAAAAATTGCTGTCAATTTTTTTTGTAAAATATTTTGTATAAACCACTTTTCACAACAAATTTTGTAGGAAATAATTATCCACGAATGAATTATCTGTCAATTAAAATTCTTAGAAAAAATAGTAAGAAATTCTTTACAATTTTTTTTGACAAATTTACAAGAAATTTTTTATGTAATATTATAATTTTTATTAGTGTTCGTGTATAATTTGAGACAAAGAATAACTAATACTTAATAAAAAAAAATGTATAAGAAAATATCCTCTCAAAAGAGTTTATTAGATGAAGTCTATACCTATAACACTCAAAGTTCATAACATAAACAGGGAAAAATAAATTTCACAATATATTAACTTTAAATGAGGAAGGAAGAAACTACTGGGAAAAATATGAATCAAAGTTCATACTTAATTTTGTTACATTACGCCTAATAAATTAAGAATTGTTTAAGATATATATAGTTGACAAGTGCATATGTTGAAGGTGAATGCGATGGTTCAGAAGTGCATGGCCATTCAAGTTAATGGTGCTGCCAATTAGTAATTTGCAGTTGGTTGGTTTGACTATGACACAACATAAGAGAAACTTCTTGTTGGGACACACAATCTTATATTTTCCAAACTATACTTACATTTTTTTTTATATATTTTTATTACTATAATGGTTTTACTATGTAATAAAAAATGTGACGATGCAATGGGTTTGAAGCAAGAAGTTTATGTAAAATTAAAAAAATCGAAATTTTTTGTAATTTACTCTAGTTATAATTATTAATATATCAATGAATTTATTAGTTTTTAGTATAATACTCATTGTTTCCCTAACTAATTATGAAGTGTTTGATAACAAGATTTAGGAGTGTTCATCGTTGATTAACACGTCACATCACTATTTAATAAAAGATATATATGTTTTACAGAATTTTTCTCATTTTTTGTTTTGATGATTATTAACCATTGATACACACTTCGATGGGTGAAATGGGAGAACAACAAATCAATAGATTATTGTTCTAATAAGGTTGGATTTATTTAAATTTTTACACAAAAATTAGCTTTTAAATGTATATTATCCTCCACCACTTCATTGCATTTATGTATGATTTTAGTATTTAGATGATTTTTTTTATTATTAGAGTCAAAATGAATTTATTAAAACTTATAATGTATATGATGCTGATCACATATTTCAGTATATATATTCGTATATGATACTTGAAGATATTTTATTAATATTTATCAATATAAAATTTAGTATTTAGTGTATAAAATAATAGTATTTTTATGATAATAATAATTTATAATTTTTTGTGTTGAAAAATTTAATATATATGATCTTAATTTGGATTTATTTTAATAACCATTATATATTTATGAAAATTTTAAAAATTATTATAAACTTTTTCAAAAAATATATATATATATATATATATATATATTATATGTCGTATTTTATTATTTTTAAAATAAACGTATTAAATATTAGATACGTGTTATATTCTATACATTATCAGATATTTATTGTATTCTATACACGTATTTTGTATATTATAGATTAAAACCAAGTCTTACGATATTTAATATTTTTGTCAAATATAATTTTTTTTTTCGTCTTTCCTATTTATTCAATAAAATAGGCCTTTTTTTTTATGTAACTTGGTGTTTTTAAAAGTGTAACGTAATATGATGAAATTGTTTTTCATTTTGCATTTCAATAAAACCCGTGGAAACATAAATGTTTTTATATGTATTTGGGTAATATTTTGACAGGTACTCTTTAACAAGATTTTGTTAAATAATGATGAAAATATGTTTTCATTGCGTTATTAGGAAGTATATTTGATGAGATGCATAATTAAATTTATTTTAATTCTGTTGTGAGAGGAGTGAAACATACTAGATTTTTTCCGTTAAAATATAGTTTTTTAAAAAGTAAAATGAGTTTAATGGTGATTAGGGGAGTGCCAATGGCAATGGTCGAAGAGGCCTTCCCTAAACATGTTTTGGGCTTACCTGTATAGTTTTATTATTTTATCTTGTATATAATCTTTTAAATTTAATTAGCTATCTTTAATAAAAAAATTATAATAAAAAAATAATATTCTATTTTTTTCTCACAAGAACAAAACGAATATAAATATATATAGACATACGTGTGTTCACTATGTATAAAAAAATTGGTGGATAAGTTAGTGAAAGATTTAGATTAAAATAAATGTATAATTATCAAGAAGTTAATTATCTATTAATATTAAAAATTGTCAATTAAAAAAGTGAACCATATTACTAAACTAGACTCGAGAAAATCAATAGAATGAAAAATAATTATATTTGATGTTTATATGTATCTTTAATTTATACAAGTGTAAACAAAAAATGAATCAATTTATTACAATCTAATATATCCAATTAAGTAACCAAAGCTACGCTTTGAAACCAAGTAATTAATAATAACAACAACTTTACTTTTTTTTACAGGAATCATGAATATAGATATTTTCTTTTTTCATTGAAAGTAATCTTTTGACATGTATTTTAGAGTCTATATACATATATATATTTAGGATAATAGTCTTTTCACATCCCCATATACCATTCGCCTCCATAATTATTTTATTTAAAAAATTCATAGTTTAATTCCATTTGATTATACTGATCATTAATATTCATAACTAACCATCCTTAATAAAGGTTTTTTCTTATCCACAAAAATTTTATGTACAAAACTCAATATTTGCTTAAGAAACCAAGTTCAGCATTACTTTGATCATATAACAATTAGATAAAGTACATCATTAATTTTTCCTAAAGTTTATAAATTAAAAAAGAAAAAGAAGTTTATTCAAGTTTTTTTGGGTTTAAAGTACAAAACATTTTAATTACGGAGATGACGTGCTCTTGCATCGCGTGGTTTACACGAATGAGTACCGAGATGGTATGATTACGATGAATTGTTCATCTCTTTCACCTTTCCGCCACCATCGCGTCAAAAAACAAAGCCATTTTGAAGACAGTGCACAACACAGACACACACCACAAATCCATCATCTTCGCCCTAATCCCTTTCTCTTTCACCGCCTCCGAAACTCCTCAGATCCGTCGTCGATTCGCGTTTCGCGCTTTTTCATTTCGTTTTCTCGCGAGATACGCGACGCCGGAGCGTGGACTTCTCGCTCCGATCCCGGCGTGATTATCACGTGACATGGGTTTTGGAACTTGATGAGCGCACGTGCGTGTGGTAGTGAAGGCGTGTTTTGAGATTATCGTCGGTGAAGAGGGAATCATGTTCTGGAGGGACCGTGAGAGGGAGAACACAGAGTTGAACGGTGGGGTCCTATGTGGCCAGGTCAGAGTGCTGGTTGTTGGTGATTCAGGTTCGTCTTTCTTTAAAATCCACCCTTTTCTGTTACCAGTTTTGTTTCCTTCTAATTTTGTAGAATAAAACTTGTTTATACTCTAAAGTACACTACTAGGCTATGCCCACTGTTTTTTTATTTCGTTTACAATTGTATGTGGTAATCTTATTATTGCACTGAAATTTAAGGTTTTAGGATAGTGCCGTTTTTTTTTGAAAGAGTTTTGTGATTGTGTAGTGTGCGCATAAGACAAGCTAATTGAGTGTGGGAGGGTGCACTGTTAGGATCCGTTGGGATTTTTTGATATTTCTGTTGGAAACTTTGAATCAGGGAGTGAGAAATGTTATCATGGTGACGGTGGTATAGTTATTGTAACACTCAATGGGAACTTGATGAGTTATGTTAATGATTTTAGATGTCAAGGTTTTAAGTTGTGGCTGTGGGTTCTTGTTTCGTTGGATCTTTGATTTTGTAATTGCAATTGTGGTCATGGAGACGCTGAATACCTTGATGCTGCAAGGTTGTAGATGTTCAATTTGAGATGGGTTGGCTGATTAATATTTCGTTTTGGTATGTAGCTTAGAGAATCCATTCAAGTATGCCTGCTTTAAGAGAACTGGGTTCTTAATGTAAGAGAGTCAACTTGGAAGATAGTAATTGAGGAAATGAAAATGAATTTGTATAAGTCAACTCTGGGCAAAAGGAAATAACAATCTAGTATTGCTTAATAGGTTGAGGAAATAATTCTTCCTTTAGTATTCTGCAAGATCTGGTTCAGATTCATAATCTAGAGGTAGAAATTGAAATTTTTATTGAAGAAGATTCTATTGAACGGTGAAAATCAATCGGAAAGAGAGTTCTGATTTTCCCATTTTAATCAACTTACTTCACCAAAACGTGGCCTCTCTCCCTGTCATCTCCTCATTATTCTGTTATTCAATTCCCTCTTCCTGTAACTAGATCAGTTAGGTAGTTGTGCCTAATTGCCATCTCTAGCAAGCCGAAGATAGACTTTCTTCTTAATGGTGATATTGCTGATAGATATCCTAGCATATGATGCCTTTCATAAGCTTTTTGGAAAAATTATGGTTTGCAATAGTTAATATTACAGGGTCAAGCACATAAAAATTTCTCTTTAGGACCTACTTTGTTTGATGAAATGTTTTCTGTTTCTATATTATGTTTTCAATAATTATCAAATGTTTACTCTTTTTACTTTGTTTCTTGTTTTCACTTACTAAAGTGTTATTGTCGCCACTTCTTGTATGGAATTTCAAACACAGCATACAAAATGAAACCAAGTTATGCTTTGTAATTGTTAGTTAAAGGAAAATATAGAACAGAAGTAGAAAACATTTCCTTAAACCAAAGAGGCCATTAGTTGTCAGTCTTTGGACACAATTAGTGGTACTTCTTATCTCTAAACATCATAAGCCTGAATGTGCATTAGTTAACCTCTGGTAAATGATGAATAAAGAAGTTAGAATTGTCTGAGCTTCTGATTACTTTGTAGCAGTCACCTTTGATATGATTCCCTCCGAGTACATTTTTCATAGATTTGTGCGTTTGTCATATTTTCTCATCCTCCTTGCAGGTGTTGGGAAGACTTCGTTAGTGAACCTGATTATAAAAGGTTCTCCAATTGCTCGCCCTCCTCAAACAATTGGTTGTGCAGTTGATGTGAAAGTAATTACCCCAGATCCTTCTATGATTACATGAATAATACGTCATTTATGTACACAAAGTAAAGTCTTTACCAAATTTCTGTTTCTTTCTCCAGCATACTACTTATGGAAATTCAGGCAGCTCTTCTAGTAGCCTAAAAGGTGATTCTGAGAGAGATTTCTTTGTTGAACTGTGGGATGTCTCAGGACACGAACGGTACAAAGATTGTCGGTCTCTTTTTTATTCACAGATTAATGGTGAGTAAAAAAAATCCCATTATTTTAGTTTTCTAAAACATATAATTGCTTGCATTGCACAGAGGTAGTTGTATAGATTCAATCTAATTATGTGGCAATCTACAAAGTGATAGGTCAAGATTTGTGACCAAGGGGGACAGGAAATAAGGAAGAGGATTTCCATGTTTATTTCAGTCATTATGTATACTTGGCTTCTCTTTTTCAAGCCTTGCATTATGAAAATAATAGAATTTTGATATGGAACATTTAGCAATAATGTTCTAAATCTGCTAGAAGAAATCCTACAGACTTAGCTGTCTAGAGTCCAAACTTCATTTATTTGCAAAATACCCCAATTACCACTATCTGGATAATTGCATTAGCCTCTTAATGGCATTTGGGTATTCTGGAGCTCTTGGCAATAAAATTAGTAACAGTTAGTAAATATTTGAAAGTTGGCTGTCTGATATTTTAGACTTTGAAGCCTTGTTTGGACTTCATTTGCAGGTGTAATTTTTGTTCACGATCTCTCACAGAGAAGAACAAAGACTAGCTTGCAGAAGTGGGCAGCTGAGATTGCTGCAACTGGGACATTTTCAGCTCCTTTGGGATCTGGTGGTCCTAGTGGCCTTCCTGTTCCATTTATTGTTATTGGTAACAAAGCTGATATAGCTGCACAAGAGGGTACAAGAGAAAGCAGTGGGAATCTTGTTGATGTTGCACGCCAATGGGTTGAGAAGCAGGGCTTGCTTCCTTCCAGTGAGGAGCTTCCTTTGACTGAGAGTTTTCCTGGTAGTGGGGGCCTTATTGCTGTAGGTGTCTCAACTAAATAATCTGTCAGTTTTACCAGTTGGTTTTGCCCCACTTTCAATGTTTGAGATAGTATGCTACCCTCATGTTAATTAGTATGCTGTATTCGGGTAGATTTGAATAAATCTGATATTAATGCTAATTACTGGAAATTTTAACTACTAGCAAGTAGCGATTGAAATTTTTTTAGTTGCTTTATATTTTAAACCACTGCTGTTTTTCGAACATATTAAATTTGTTTTAAACATGAATGATTTATACTTACTTTTGTGATGCATATGGAGGAGTATTTTTTAGCCCATTTAGTGGGATGGGATTTATGAAAACCACAAAAATCTTCTCCTCACTGTCCCTTTTCAAATTCTGAAGAAGTTTATATTGCATCTGGATTCTTTATGGAAGCAATGAAACTTCACATTTTACTTTGGTACCACCATCTGGATTAAAAATAGGTTTTTCTGTTTTCATCCATTTTCAAATTGAGAGGCTAATCATTGAACATTTTATCTTTTTAACTAATCTAAAAGGTTATCAATGTATATTTTTTTGAGCCACTCACTAAGAATAATGAATTTAGATCAGGCATTGCCCACTATACTGTGTTAGGAAAATGTTAGACTGGAGATGCTAAGTTTTCTGAGAATCTTTATTTCTCATGTTGATGTTCTAAATCGCAACACTTGTTGTGCCTTTGAAGTACCAAATCATATATGGGAACAATTGATGCAGAGACCTACCCAGATTTTGCATTCTGTTGAATAGTTGCTATCCAATTCATTCTTCTTGTAATGGTTATGATTTTTATGTTGGACGTCTACAGGCTGCAAAAGAAGCAAGGTATGACAAAGAGGCTGTGGTGAAATTTTTCCGCATGGTGAGTACGGTCTCTGATCTCTGTCTCTAAATTTTAATTTAATGGTTGCCATCTGAGTTTTCTTGTACATTTCCTTTCAGTTGATCAGGAGAAGATATTTCTCAGATGAAATACCTTCACCAGCATGGTCCATTCCTTCTGTTCCGAGACCAGCTCAGCGTATAGATGAAAATTTCACAGAAGATGATCTGCCCTACAGTAGAAGAAGGTACGCTGATGTGCTTTTATCATCACCACCATGACCGCAGTGTATTTGGCTGGAAGATGTCTTCTTGATCATATTTTTCATGTATGGAAAGACGACTAATAATGCAATTTTGGATTTGCCTCCTTGGTGTGAAAATTTCCGGATCATTGTGTTCAATGGTAGTTGAAAGATTATGCACAGATCCTAGGTAGTTTGGTGATGTAATTATATAATACACGCGTGTGTTTGCCCATTTCCTTGCTTGTTTAGGGCCACTCCTTACAAAGTTCATTGCTTGATTGCAGTCTAAGCGGGGGTGATCCTTTCAAATTCAACACGCCACTTCCAGCACAACGCAATCTAACACCGCCACCCACACTCTATCCTCAACAGCCAGTTTCGGTGTCGGAAACCCATACTTTTCCTAGGTATTCCTTGTCAGGCATCTCAGAAATCAGTGCTGTGGCCAGAACGAAGCGGTCAGATATTAATGTCTGAAGATTTATTTGTGTATTTTTGGTAACTACATGGATGTATTCTTGCATGGAACGAAGTTATATACGTGTTTAAATTCTTTGTTCCCATTGTAACTCGTCAATTGATTCATTCGTTTTCAAGAGGCTTTCTCAGTCGACAGAGGAGCTAATTGTTCAATGTTTGGGGAGAATTTAAATGATATATGCTCCATTCTTTTATATCAACAGTATTGTTATTGGTAAAATAGCACTCCAAATTCCACGTGTTCCACTGAATGATCTTATGCGGTAAGTTGTTTTTTTCTTATAAAATGCAGTTCGAGTGAGAGGGTAAAGTCAAGCTGAACACTTTTCTAGGAAAAATTATTAAATTAGGTTTTGATACATCAGGTCTTGATTATTTTCGTTTTTATTACAAAAGTTTTTTGCTTTTGTTTCTAGTACATTGCTAAAATTTGATCAATCTAGATTATATTAATAGCTTTTGATACCTGTAACTTTTATATCAATAGCTTAAATTTAATAATTGGTTAAAAAAATATGATCCATAGAATGATATCCTGCTTTCATTATATTAAAAATGCAAATAAGAAAGACTAATAAAAATAAATGAATTTAATAAATTTGTCTTCACAATTATCAAATAATTTTCAGAAGATAAAACTTTTTAAAAATTAGCTGTCACTAAATATAATAAAGTATTATCTAATCTAACATGACATCATCACTTAATTACGATAATGGATAAAGTATAAAAATGATAAGATGCTCTAGTAATTAGAAGGAAAAGAAGAGAGGGAAGAAAAGGTCAAAGTTCGATGCTCCTTTCTAATAAAGAATTAACAACAAATAATTATTGATAAAAAAAATGTACAAATTATATAAAAAATTAACTAAGATTTATACACTTAAACACATTTTTTTAGTATTATAATAAAATAAAAGTTATCAATAACTTTTGCATGGGAAACAAATTTTAGCCATTTTTTTTTAAAATCCTATCAAGAAAAAGGTTTAAATCACATCCACTATGGTAACTTTGCAATGGGATTTCAGTAAACAAATACAATTTAATGAAACTGAAATTTTACAATACCCCATTAGATTAAAATGATTTTCAATTAGTTATGTATCCGAATTTTTTGTATATTAAAATTGAACTAGTTATAAGTAAACTTTTATTAAATTATATATACTATTTATAATATATTCCAATTTCAATTGTTTGATCAAGCAAAGCCCTTACCCGGTTATTTCTAAGACAAAAATAATTAGGTGTCAAAACATTGAACCATGAGAAATAAACTTGTCCAGAAATTTTAGGTTTTGAATCTGTCTTGATATTAGTTATGTTTGAATTTTGAAATATTCAAGTATGAACGTGGAGAAGTTGCTACATGCAAGATAGAAACCCCACGTAGTGGAACAGAAAGTGTTCAACATAGAGAGATCTGAAGCTTCAAACTATCAGATATACCTTTCATTCTTCTCTAACCTTTCTGCAACATTCTGTTACTGCTCCATTAGCATGGTTAATTTCAGCATAACCATTGTACTCATTCTTCTTTTCTTCGCCCTCTTTCAATTTCAACCTGCAACACTTGACGAAGGTGGTGTCCAAAATGATGCTCCAAAACCACTCTTTTCCAGGGTACTCATGGATACTGCGTCTCTGCTCAGAAAGTCCCACAAAAGCTCCTGGGACAAAATCAAAACTGTCATAAGAGATCTGCAAATGCAGTTTTCTCCACCAAATTTGGAGTAAGTTAATATCTTCTTACTTTTACAAACTTTTTCTTTCCCATTATTTATTAGTTAAATTCCTTTTGGATTAGATATATATCTTTTTTTTTTTCATAAACTATTATAATTGATCCAACACTTTACAAATTAATGTAAAATATTATTTTAAATAAATCATATAAAAGTTATATAAAAGTTATATTATAACGTAATATTTTAAGAAAGTCATATTTTTTACAACTTTTTCTTATAATTTAAAACAATAGATTTTAGAATATAAGAAAATAAAAAAAATAAAAAAATAGAAAGTTACTTAAAATATGTCATCTCATATTATAAAAAAAATTAAAATTTAGTTGTTAAAAATTCATTTTCCAATATTTTATGTTACATTTAAAAAAGTATGCTTCAAATGTTACATATATTTTTTGTCCACAAACTATTATAAAAAAGTATGTTTTGTTCATAAACTAAAATTTGAAGTATTTACTCTCATGTTTTATGAAAATCAATAGAAAATATATTTCTCAACAAATAACACGTGAAGTGTTTTTTATATAAGGAACAAAGTTTCATAATGAACTAAAATATAACCTTTACGATTTGTTGAAAATAATGTTTTATATAAAGTTTCTTATAAAGAACAAAGACTAAATATTTTATAACTAATTTTTTTCATAATAATTATAAAACGAAAACATATTTAATCTTTACTTTTCTGAATCGCAGGACTAAATATTTTATAGCTTAGTTTTGAAGCAAAATATATTTATTCATATAATAGTTCAAAGAAGAAAAATATATTTAACATATTGAATTTTTACATTTCCTTGATTACCTAAATAAGGGAATAAAAACACAGTTTTATTAGATTAAATAAAACTTGTAGAGACCAAAACAGAAAAAAGTTGTATTTGAACATTTATTTATTTATTGTGGTAATGGCATGTATGTTCCCAGTTTCAGGGCTGGTGGGGGAGGGGTAGGGGTAGGAGAAGAAGGTGTGAAAGGAAGTTTAAAAGAAGCAGTTGAGAAGAGTATAGACAAAAGCAAAGAAACATTTGAGGAAAGTGCTAAATCAGCAGGAAAAGCAGTTGAAACAGTTGTTCACAAGGAGACAACTCATGACTCTGAACATGAATCTAAAGCAGAACTTTAATCTTTTTTTCTTTTTTCTTTTTTGGCTTGAAATTGTATTGTTATTGGTTTAGGAAATAACAAAAATCTCTGTTTTGACAACAACTTTATCTATGAGTTCTTTGTTTGCACCATTCCCAATTTTGGTTCAATGAGAAAAGAAAAGAGAAACTAACATGAAAATAATTTTTTTACTACTGACAACTTTTTCTTATAATTTTAGGTGTTATTTTCTAAGTTGTTTCTCATTTTTTCATTTTTTCTCATTTTCAATATTCAAAAACCACTTAAATGACAATTCATATTAAAAAAAATTGTTAAAATTTAGTAGTTAAAATATTATTATCCAATTACAAAACATGTCGAATGCTGAATGGACCAATAGATGATACGAAGTTATAGATGATAACTTCATGCAACTCCATTTGCATACAAGTTTTATTGCTTTAAGAGAAAAGTTGAAATTATAATTGGTTTTGAGGTTTATGATAATTATTTTAGTTAGATTTCAACATATTACATAACTTTTAATTAAGATTTATGAAAGAAGTTTATACTTCTCCTATTCCCCCACAATCGAACATATATATATTAACTTTTTTTTTGGCTAAATTATAATTTTAGTTTTGCTATAATTCTTAATACGCATTAAAGTTTGCATAAAAGGAGTTTCAAAAGAAGGGCATGCAAACTTGTGTAACAAATAATATTAGTCTTTTCTAAATGGTTTAGTGTCCTTGATAACTATTTTTCAAAGGAGAAAGAAAAGAAAAACAAATACGCAATCGAAGAAAATATATAATGAATTGAAGGTTTAATATCAACGTCAAAATCAAATCTTAAACAATGGAGTCAAAAGCCCGATAGCATGACTGACTTATTTTTTATTAATTTTTTCAGTTTTGATACTTGGATGAGAGTGACGTTTCTATTTATTAACTGTTAAACAAAAAGAATGAATAAAAAATAAATTTGCTCAACCAAAGAATTAATTCCGATTTAATAGTAAAATATGATGATTTGAATCAACGACACAGACTGATCAATTGTTTATTAATTTATTAGTAACAGATATCATATTCACCTTTTGTTGTAAATTGAAATATCGAACTTCATTTTTCGGGTCAAAGATAATAAATAACAAAAGAACTTTTATTTGTAGTAAATTCCTTTATATATTAAATTTAGTGCTAGCAATAATAAAGTACAGTAAAGCAAAATATGTCAGGAAATGTTTAAAAAAAGATAACAGAAAAAAACGTTGCTTTGATTATTTTATTATTACACGTCATCACTATATGAAATATATAACAAATCATGTGAAAATTTAAAACTTTAATAATACAATCACAAGATAAAATCTGCAAAATAATAATAATTAAGTGATAAACTATTTATTTAATAGTTTTTTTTTATGATTTAGTAATTTTTAATTAAATTAAGTTGGTTCTAATAAATTGTAACTATTTTATGAAAAATTATTAGACGAAGAAGTGATAGAAACACACACCATTATATTATATAATCAGTGCAAGATTATTTCCCATAAATTTTGAACAACAATAAATGTATAATTGTCTTTAAAATAATTTTATTGAAACAATATTTCAATAAATATGTAAATACTTCGAAGAAGACAGATACAGTATAGTGAACCGCGTGAAGAAGTTGAACGGTGTGAAGTCATAGAGAGAAAAGCGATTTATTCAGACCAAGTCAGACACGTACAGAGAACACATTGCACCAAATTGTAGCCAATTACCAGTGGCACGAAAGACTTAACGCACCCGTTGTTACTTCCAAACCCATTTTCAGATCTCAACAACACTCATGGACCGTCGTAAAGAGGTTTTTCTTTTCTCTCTTTCTCTAAACTATTCTTTTTCTTCGTTGCTTAACCTAATCCTTCTCCAGTGGAATGAATTATTTCTCTGTATTGTTTGCGTCAAATGTAATATTCACTGAATCACAGAATCTCACTATTAAATTGCATGCTGCTCGTTGAGTTGAACCGTATGAAGCAAAAACACAGAGATTGTGATTATATGAAAAGTTAGTGTTCTCTGCTTAAAATAGCTTAGAGATATAGGATTTTTGATTAGATAACTCGTTGTTTAACACACACACGACGAAGATCTTGAGTACAGATACAATCGTTTACTTGTTTGTGCTGGAATTTTTCTCTTTGTTAAAAGGCGAAACTCTGATTTTAATTTTAATCTCAGAGTTGCATGTTTTCACCGTTTCCAGAAGCCGTGTTTTGTTTTTCTTCAGATTTGGTATTTAATTTTCGTGATTAAGTAATAACTGTTATTCAACATGCATCTGCATAGATTGTTGTATTTCTTTGCTTTGTTTGATTCTTTCTTGTTTTCTCTAAATTTTTTAAATGGAGGCACGACTACCGTGACTCATTCGCTTCCCTTTCCAGCTCAGCTTGACGAATCGTTTTGTTTTAATTTTTAAACCTCGAATGATCCGGATCACCTATGATTAGTTTGTTACAGGTTGTTTTTTGGCTTTTACTGTTGCATTTTCTTTTTATTGTTTCGTGTGAGCTTTTTCCTTTTTCAAAGGATGAAGATTCTCTACGTTTAATTGTTTTTAGAGAAATTTGTTTTTATTAACACATTGAAACGATGATGACGGAGTTGAAGTCGGTTTTTATTTGTTTTTTTTTTTTTTCAAATGTTAATCGTTCGTAATGTGTTGCAGTCCTATAAATAACAATAAATCGCTTTTTAAATAAGAAATAGTCAAATTCTTCACTAGAATCCACTTTCATTTGTACGGATTTTTTGGTATGCTTAATGGTATTAAGTATAAAGTTGGTTACAAATATGAACCGTTAATTATTGTTATTAGCTGACTTTGTTGTAAATCTTGTGAACATAGAAAAATGGTACATGGCTATCAGTGCCACAATTTGGAGATTGGGATCAAAAGGGCCAAGTGCCAGACTACTCTCTTGATTTCTCAAAGATAAGGGAAACTAGGAAGCAGAACAAGACAAACATTTCGAGGGCAAGTCTCGGTAATGAACAAGAGTTCGTTGATTCAACCTCGAGCAGCGTAAACACTGGTCACAGCAGTGAGCATTCCCAACCTCACAATGATCAAACGGTTCCTCCAAATGTAAGATTACCCATAAGTTTCCCAGCTCTTTGTTTTATTTTCTTAAAAGGATCAATTTAATTGTTAAAAAAAATATAGTATTTGAAGAATTTTTTTGCTTAAATAATTTTATATAAAAAATGGACTAATTTACTGTAGAAATGAGAATCCAAGGACTTTTTATTTTACGAAATTAGTGTACTTTTGGGTAGAAATTATGTAAATAGGAATCACTTATCAAATGAAACCTAATAAGACTTTGTTTAAGCATCCAAACAAATTTTCAATTAGCCACAATCCCTATATTAAACTCGATATACTATAACATGTGATCTTCACATATAGATTGTCTATCCTAAAGTTCTATAAAAAAATATAAATAACTCCCCTCACATACAATACTCAGCTTTAAAGTAATTTTCAAAAATTTAAGTAATAAGACTATTTCAAAATCTAGTGACTTAGAACAAAGTATCTAAATATAACAAAATTTTTGCATATAATAAACCAAGTTGAGAGGATATTTTTTAATTGACTCCATTAAGATTGATGGCAAAATCATAAAAAAAATGACAAAAGAAAATGAAAAGAGAGACAAAAGTTTAGAATTGTTCTTAGTTCCATAACTACTATTAGTTGCAATCAAATTTAAAAAAAGAAAAATTGAAAACAAAAGTTTAGAGAGAAAAACAAAAATGAGAGAGAAAGAAAAAAAAAAAGAAAAGAAAAGTGCGTAGAGAGAAAATGAATGTTACATTAGTTCATGTTATTAAGCTTACTTAAAGTTTTTCTTCTCTATTTTATAAAATTAAAAGCTATGTAATTTATTCTTATTATCAATGTTTTCGATAACATTCTTAGTAGATGCGTTAAAAATCCAAATTATGAAAGAATGCTATGTTATAAAAAAAAATTACAAATAATACAACTCAAAATGTAATTAAAAAGTTTGTTAGTGAACATACATATTTTAAGTAATATTATTCTATATTAGTTTTCCTGCATCACAATTTTACAATCTCTATTTAAATTTTATCATTTTGCCCATCTTATTAAAAATGTATAAAATAATATAATAAAAAAAAAGAAAACATGATATATATATATATATATATATATATATATATATATATATATATTGTGAAGTTTTAATAGTACTTTATTGCATATCAGATTCATTCTTACATTGGTGGCTTCTGATTAATATTCCTCAGGAGTTTGAAGTACAGTTTTTAATTTATTTTTTTAAAATATTTCTTTTATAACTTAAAATTTGTTAAAAAGAGTGTGTTCGAAACTGTCTTTTTCGGACACTCCTAGTTGCGTAACAATGTCATATATATGTACACACACATTATTTATTTGTCTATTTTTTCTTACAGGAAAGGAAGAGCTTCCTCAGCTACTTCAATTGTTGTGTTAAAGCCTAATATTTGTTTAGGGCAATTGTTTTCTGAAGATTCTTGATAGGAACAATGCTTTGTTCATTTGGTGATCTTAATTTTAAAACAATTATTTCTTTTCCAGTTCTTAATCTTTCTGTCTATAAATGACAATAGGGTTCTGCATGATAAAAATTCATACATCCTGTTACCAAACTCAATAGATATGTAATTTTTGATCCATTCTCATCGAACAACGGTTATATTTTTATACTCATACTCATACTTATTTTTTTACTGTTTCAAATATCAATTAAATGATTTTTATAAAATTTTTAAAAATTACACCAAATGAAATATGATACTATCAAAATGTATATGTATTATATATTATAGGCGTAAATATATTGTATGTATGTATGTATTTATTTATTTTTGTATGTATGACAACGGGGCGAGTACGAGTATCATAATCTCATCTCAATCCCCATAATAAACATTCATCCTTATCTCCATCCTCAAACACAGCGAATGTACAACTTTTGACACATCGTCTTCCCCACCGAGTAACCGATATATTCTTATACTCGTACCATTTTTTTTACTCTTCCAAATATCAGTTAAATAGTTTTTATAAAAAAATTTAAAAATCACACAAAAGAAACCTTGATACTATCAAAATATTAAGAAAAATATTATAGTAATATAAATCTCAAATTAAAGTATCAAATAACAACTACACAAAATTCAAATAATTATATAAAAACTAAACAATTTCACATTACTAAAATTTTATAATAGCTAAAATATTTATTAATTTTACAAATGATCAGTGGTTTGTATGGCTCCGAACACGCAACAGTGTCGATCTCTGTCATTGACGTATGGCTTCGAACACGCAGCAGCAGCCTAGTTTCGCATCTGTGGCACGTGGTGGTGTGACGTCGCGCTGGCTCCCGGTCTGGTTGCATTTTGGGGGAGTTGCGCAAAGGAGAAAAAACCAGTTCACGATTTGGGTTCACACAAATAACATGAACAGTGCAAGGTTCACGAATTTGGAACCCTAAATAAGGTCTATGGCCTCAGTTCCATTAATAACCGAGGCATAAAGTCGTATAGGCCTCGGTCATATTCCACCTGAGGCCAAAGTTTCTACTGTCAGTGGCAATTTTGAAATTTTGGGGAACACTATCGAGTTGTAGGCCTCAGTTGAATGATAAATGAAGCATAAAAGCCCTTATAGGCTTTGGTTGGATAAGAACCCGAGGCAAAAAAGTTTGAAAATTTTAAAAAATGTCACCGCATCCTTATAGGCTTCGGTTCCACAGTAACTGAGGCCTATAAGGCGAGTTAAAACGCAATTCTGCACTAGTGGTGAGAAGTTAATATCTGGCCATCAATACTGTTCTTGTGTAATTAGCAAATTATTTTCTTCCAAGTAATAACCCAACTCTATTTTCATAAGTGTAGTTTTGAATTTTTTTTCTTTTTTGCCATAAAATCTAAAAATTCATTAGCATCATCATTAACAAAAAGAAGAACTACAAATTAAGAGTCAAATATCCACATGAATATATATATATATATATATATATATATATATATATATATATATATATATATATTATATATTATAAAATATATA
>Ga0214544_1002620_pt1 | contig 37716 bp, 27 predicted proteins | sample CNSS3metaG_FD_160074 | JGI IMG/M metagenome (GOLD analysis project Ga0214544, IMG submission 160074) | Root nodule microbial communities from cowpea collected in UCLA plant growth center, Los Angeles, California, USA - CNSS3 | ecosystem: Host-associated > Plants > Roots > Nodule | place: USA...
GCACAACAGCGACGAGCAACACCATGAACGAACCTCCACAAATCAGCACCACGCACCAGCATCTTCGTTGCCGCAACGCCATCCCTGCACTAGAAACGAAACAACACCGCTCTTGAAGTCGCTCACTACAAAAAAAGCCATGAAAGCTCCAGGAAACCTGATGTCGTCAGCCATTGTCACTGGACCGCCATGAACGCGTGTGAACCAGATTCATTGCAGCACCAAATCCATTACAGCACCAGATTCGAACCTGCATAACGTTCCTGCATCAAATCAAAATGGAACACCCTTGCCAGAAGTCCCAACGATAGAAACCACAATAGAGAGAGAGAGCACGCGAGAGAGAGAGCGCGCGAGAGAGAGAGCGCGCGAGAGAGAGACACAAAATGGTGGCCGGAGGAGGAGGTCGCGTGGTGGTTGCACTAGCCGGAAGGTGTGGTGCAGCGGAGAGAGGCAGCAGAGAGAGAGAGAGAGAGAGAGAGTTGCAGAGGCTGGCGCGGGGAGGAAGAAGAGGGTTCACGATTTTCGAACTCTAAATAAACCCTATAGCTTCGGTTGTTAGAAGAACCGAAGCCATTGACCCTTTTTGGCACCGGTTCTCCTTGGACCGAGGCCTATACCCTGACTTCCAGCCACTTTTTGACTTCGGGTCCTGATGGACCGAGGCCTAAACACCTCTTTGGCACCGGTTTTGAGCGAACCGCGGCCTATACCCTTCTTTGGCTTCGGGTATTTGGAGAACCGATGCCTAAAACTTGGCTGTAATTGCAAAAATGCCACCGTGCCATTATATGCTTCGGTTCCTAGCCAACCGAGGCATATAAGGCGAGGTAAAATGAGAATTCTGCACTAGTGCAAGAAGAGGTGAAAAAGATTCACAACTTGTAAAAAAAGACTGAAGAGTAGACCAAAATGTTAACCTAAAACATCTTAATCTCAGTAGAAGATTTGTCCTTGGGATATATTTAATTTTCGTAGAAATAAGTACCTTTTAAATTATACAATTTGAAAAATTTTATATAAAATACAACTTCTAAATTATTCAATATCAGATACTTTCAAATTGTAAAATTTAGTAAATTTCTTAATTGCAAAATTTAGAAAAATCTTTAAACCAAAAGAGCATGATAAAATTATTCATATTTACAAAGGTTCAAAAGAAAAAGAAAGTGCAAGAGTGACAAAAAACATCCCAAATGGTGAAAAAGAAATTGTACTTATTCATAATCAATGCCAGGAAGTTTGGATTTTCCATTCTAGAATATTGATTGTGAAGGGAAGAGGCAGTTAGGCCATTCCATTTTCAAATTCAGGGTTCACAATAAATAAATTGAATTAACTTCGGTATATTTTATTAAGAATTTAAGCGTAATGATGTGTTTTATTATCAAGAATTTAAGTATAATTTAAATATTGTATTAGTAGGTTTATATTAGATAAAAAAGATTAATGATAGTTAATCATTCGGAAAAATCATAAATAAAATAGATCAACAGATTCTAGGCCCATAATAGTCTAGGTCTATTCAGGTATTATATATAGTCACAGTTTATGAGGTATGTCAATGATGCATTTATTAAAGTATTTATCATATACAACAAAATGATAACTTGAATATTAGAATGTCTTTATAAATTTTCTATTCTATCGAAAGAAGACATATTGATAAGATTATACTAAGAGGATCTCAACTCAAAGTGTGAAAAAGACAAATAGACATAAACTGCTATGATATTTCAGTCATGCAAAAACAAATATGATGTGTTTCATTATTAGGGACTTTAAGTATAATTTAAGTATGATGTATTTTATATTGACGGAAACTAGATAAGTAGAATAATATATAAGAAAAAATGTGTATAAATTTAATGTCATTTTCTTTCTATCTCTTATTTTTCAAATTTGATTGGTCAAAGACTAACTTCACATAATATTAACTGCTCCAATAATTCTTTAACGTATATTGGAAATAAAACACAGATTTTTTAATGGACTGTTATAACATGTTAGTCCATAATGCATTTAATATACCAAGTGTCTATTTATTATATATATATATATATGCCAATCCATTGAAAAAAAAGTAATACTATATGATAAAGTAAAAATATCCAATCTCAAATTCTTCACACTATATGATCCTTATCATTAACAAACTCACTATTAGCATGTTGAAGTTAAATTAATAGCCAAAAGTGCAAAACTTAGCTAAGATATTTTTAGTGCTCAAGACTATTAAAATATGAAGCTAAGATCTTAAAATAGAATCATGCCTACTCAAAATCTTAACCTAACACTTGCAAATAAAAAGAAAAGACTCCCACTAAGGTAAACTCCAAGGACTATTAGCCAATGCTCATTAATTATTTTTTTTAATGAAAAAGATTAAGAGTGCTCTAAACTTTTACACCAAAAGTAAAAAATTGATTGGGATTGTAATCATATTTTAGTTTAGTATATGTGAACTGTGAAGTTAATATCTTTCTCTTCTACAACATTACATCACTCCTCTTCATTATTTTAAGTAAGTACACGCTTATATGTGCCTTTTAATTTAAGTAAAAAAATTAAATAAGGTTTTTTAGACAGTAATGCAAAAATATTTAGTCTAGTTAAACCTAGAGATGAATTATTAGTGTGAATCGGAGATGATCTATTTTTATAATATCAAATCAAGAAATATCAAAGAAAAAATATTAGTGATTGTGGTTTTACAAGAGATAATAAATAATAAAGGAAAGAAAGAAGTATTAAAAGAGTTGTATAAAACATTAACCCATAGGTTTAAATTGGTTTTTATTAATGTCAAAAGAAATTATTTTTCTTAACCAAAATCCACATTTAGCTGAAAGATACATAAAGCATCAAATCTAAATTAATAGTCACATTTAGCTAAAATCCACTAAAATAGTAGAAATAAACATTGTTTACAAAGTTAAAAAATAATTCATTAATTATTATTATTTTAACTATTTATTGTTTAGCGTCTAAATCACTTTTCAAATATTTCATGGTATTCTCATTTCACATCAAATCATCCTTGTAAATACACTATTCAATTTATTATTTTAAATTCTAAACCTTTTAATAAATCTTTTAAGTGAGATTTGTGAAAGAGATTTAACTAATGAAATTTAAGATTGAAATGTCATATCATTTTTAACTGAAAATATTAAAACAATAAATTTATTTTACTCCTTATCCATATATATTTTGTTCAACAATTTCATATTTATTTAACGTCAAACAAACACTTATATTATTTCATACACTTATATTTATTTAGCGTCAAACATACACTTATATTTAACGGCAAACATACCGGTATTTTGACACTATTTTTCATTTTACTACCATTTAATATTATTTCTTGTAATTATTTACTTTCCTTTTCTTCTAAAAATATAAAAATTATTTTTTGTAAAGACTATTTTATCATTATACAAATTATCAAATAGTTATCAAACGGTATCAAACATCATTTTTCCTATTTTTTAATCTGTGCACTCTTACTAACCTAAATTTCTATATAACTTGGTGAAAGATACAACTTCTGAAAACCAAAATCCTTTCACTTTCTGACTGATTCTAAGAAAATAAAAAATAAAACAAAAAAGAAGAACCAAATATCATAATGTGAACTGAGACCTTTTACATGGTTTACATTAATAGTTTGTTTACTACCACATTTGGGTTTTGTGACTTACTTTGTCGCAAATTTTGATTCACGAATAAGATCTAGACAGCACATAATCTTAGATGTTCTTATCTACATGTCTGAGTGGGTAAAGAATACTTAAACAAAGAAATTGTGGGAAAAAGTGAGACCATGTATATTATTCTTCATCAATGTGATATGGATAGAAAAGAATATTCTTTGTGGACCATACAAAATAGTCTATTATTATTTTAAAAAATGAAAGACATGTGCAATGGTATTAACCAGACAGGGACACTAGGCAATGCTACAAAAATCGACCCTAACTAGATTTTGTAATGTCCTATACTCAATTTTTAGTTTAGGAATATGCATCTGAAACACAGTTAGGATTATTTGGAATTTTTCTTCCACATTTTTTTTAACCTATATAAAATTGTTTTATATAATTTATACATTATTTTATTATATATATAATAATAATAATCCACAAATTACATAAATAATATTAAAACTTTATGAACAATTTATTAATTAAAAATCAATTCAGACACTAATTCATTTAGTAACCAAATCATTAATAACTAATATTAATGATAGTCAAATTATTACTGATTATATTATTTTAGAAACCAATAATATTTAATTTATAAATTAATATCTAAACAATAATTTTTCGTGCCAAATTACTCTTTTCTATATCTACGATTTCATATGCATGTCTCTTCAAATTTTAAGTTTGTACGGTAAGTGATTTATAATTTTTAAACAAGTTTAATAAAAGAAATTCTTAAATATTATAAAAATTTTAGATTAATTCATATTTGCTTGATATGATTAACGCAAGAATATGTTTTCATAAATACTGATATACTGATAGAAAAACAATTAATATTTTTTTTTTCATAACATAAACTAACTTTAACTCTAGAAAGATCTCATTTTATTTTATCTAAGTATTTACTCATTTAAACAAATTGAAAATAAGAATTTTGATCATATTATGACTCTTTTTATAAGATTTGACTCCACAATTATGATAGTATATATGTAGTTATGATTTAATAGTTGAATTTTGAATAGTTTATATGACATAAAGTTCTTGAAAAGTATGTGTTAAGACTCATTGATGGAAACAATCCCTATAGTTTCTGATGAACTCTAGAAGTCCTTCATGTTTTTGGTAGGGTTAGTGCTTAATAAAAAAGGTACTCTAGTTTGTTCATAACACTGTTAATGACAGAAAAAGGGATATATATATATATATATATATATATATATATATATATATATATATATATATATATATATATATATATATATATATATATATGTATATATATATAACAGTAATTATCAACAAGTATATATGGACAAAAATAATTAACTAAACTGCATAAAGTCACTTTTGCACTGAGGACAAAACACCTGTCCACTACTGATAAAAAAGTTTGGTAATCCATCATTTACTAAGATCATCATGGTGATTCTTACCAGGCTATAAATTGAATAGAGAGGTTCTGTATAATATGTGAATGTGGCCTTTTGTTTTTCTAAAAGCCAGGAGTGTCTCAGTGCTGCATAGTGCTTACTGGTGAGTTTGGCCTGTAAAAATGGACTTGTTCAAGTCATTCACTTTTCAATTACAACATGCATTTTGCTAGTAAACTTAATTTCCATACTTGCTTTCAGGTAACTTTTTTCTCCATTGAGTTCAGCTTCTGTCAAACTGAAGTGGCTAGAGTACTACAAAACCAGAAACATTGCACTCATGATTGAAATGGAACCATATCTTCAATCTCATCTCAGCTATGGTAACTCCAATGCATATCTCTAATTTGAATACGTGCATATGTTTTTCCGTTTTCATTTTCACTTTCATGGACAAGTTAAAAGTACACATACTTCATATTTTGAAATATACAATTTGTTAAAATATATAGGATGTGCCTCTTATGATGTATATATATAAGTCTTGTTCTTGAGTACTGTGTCATAATCGAATTTTTTGACAGTGTATGAAACTCATGTTTCTCTCCTCATGGTTTCTGTATCAGCAAGTGAATATGGCTTTAACACAGAAGTAGGAAAGAATGAGACAAGGAAAAGTAGGATTAGATTCTTAACTCTATAAATAATATATATTATCATTGAGAAAATCCATGGTAAATATCATGTATGCATGTCTGTTAAAATATTGGCCATTATTTTTTCACTAATTATTGATATGACTTACTTTACTGAGCCAAATCTGAAAAAGTAGACCATATATCCATCGTACGGAAAAAATAATTATTGGTTAGAGCTTTGTGTTAGATTTCATATTATTACCTCTTTACTAATCAGAAGGGTAATTGGGTCCCATACTCATCATAAATTAAGTAATATTTTAGTTAGTGCAAGAGTATCTCTATCTCTATCATAAAAACTCAATATGAGTTCTTAACTCTGTCTTTGGTGGTCCTTTCTAGTTATATAAAGTTTTTCATATCCACGTACTAATAAAAAACACTCAACTTTAGTTCTTAATTTATTTTATTTTCCACTCACACAATAGGAACTCTGTTTCAGATTGAAAAGTTATTTTTCTTATGTAGTTAGTTCTGTAAAAAAATTATAAGCAACTTTGCTGATAGATGCATGATTTTTCAAGATTTACCTATGCATATCCCAGAAAGCTAAACTGATAAGTCAGTATGTGATATACCAGTTTTATTCTGTGTTGTATATTCTTTTGGAAGAATCATTTTGTTTGTATGTGTTCTTAAGATTCTCTCTATCACCTTCATGCTCTTGCTCATGCTTTCTATTATAATCACAACTTTTTGCTCTAATATTTCTTTCTGTATAAATATATTTTTACTTGGTCCATATTCTTTCTAAAAGAGATTTCTCATCATCAGGATCACACGCATGACTCTTGTGTCAAAATATTTTCTAAGTCTTTAATTTATATATATATATATATATATATATATATATATATATATATATATATATATATATATATATATATATATATATATATATATATATATATATATATGTATGTATAATAGATCAATGATACAAAAACAGAGTGTGTTTGGTCTTACTATTTATTGAGAAGCTCAGTTTTTCTTTATATTCTCTTACAATAAATAAGTTTTTTTAGTCTATCATTACATTACACTGTAGTTAAATTCTTTTATAAGTAAATTAGATTCATATAATTTTTACGTTAAAAGCTTATATAAATTGATTGATTTTTACAGTAAAAGAAAAATTTAATTAGTTGAAGTCTTACAAAAATAATGTATATAAACTTTTTCATAAAAAATTAAAGTACATTTTTAATTAGTTGATGGTGAAAAATTGAGAAAAGTTGTCTCCACATACATAGGTTAGTGCATACGTGTGTGGTGGCAAAGAGTGTTTTCCTTCATGTCACGTGCTTCGTCTATCAACGTTACATTTGTTACTTCCAATTGCTGTTTATAAATAAATAAAAGGCTTAAATAAGTTTGAGGAAATTGTATGTGATTCATTTTTATTTTGAAGACCTAATAGTATTTTTTTGTTAAATATTTAATTTAAAAAATAGATATTTAAAATTTATTTAAGCTTCAACAAACTAATTCAACTTAATAAAACTCTGAAAAAATAATTAAAGACGAAAAACCCGAGTAAGTTAACAATTTAACAAATTAAATATATATACTATTTTTTTTAGATTAGATTGGATTTTGAATTTAATTTTAAAAAGCAAATTTAAATAAATTCAAATTGGTGTTTTATAAACTAAAAAACATTTTCTTTATTATAATGCAATGAATTTTAAATATAAATTTAAAAAATAATTTAATCCAATTCAAATAAAAGTTATATATATATATATATATATATATATATATATATATATATATATATATATATATATATATAAATTTACACAATCAATTGTATATTTTGAGACTTATTTTCACACTTTTACTTATTATGTATTTATGAAATATACTCCCAAAAAAATTGGACTGCCCATTACTTATTTTTAATTTTGAAAATAAGTTATTTAGTTGTATACTTTCCTTTAATCATAAAATATCAATTACGATAAATTTGTTTGCTTAAAAGTGATCTAACAGAAGTTTGTTATTTGTTAAGAAATAGTCATTGAACTTTTTATACTGAATGAGAAGAAATTTAAATTTTAAATACAATAATTTTCTATCGGCAACATGCATACTTCTATTTCTAGAATACCAAATATATGTGATACTCTGTCACATGCAATTACCGTTTAACAGCATTTCCTTGGTTTGTCTCTGTCATGGGAACTTGAGTTTCTGAATTGTTTATGCATGTTTTTGTTGTTTCTGATGAAACTAGAACACACAAGACACTATATCTATGTCCCTGACAATGACATAGACAAAGGTGCTTATGTTTTAATATTTTGAACTTGGAATTGGTTTCTTTACTTTCTGCACTCTCTTTCCTCACTTCCTGGTGATCATTTAGTTTTTACTTCTGCATAATACCACTATTGCAATTTTGGATTTTAAATTTAGTGCTGATTTTCAAAATGAATTTTTGTGTTCATGATATCAGTAGTCCATGAAGAAGATCATAAGTTTTCATTGAATGACGACTCTTTCTGATTTGGCTTAACAACTGTGGTTTCAGTGTTTGAGGTTGCAGAGTCCATGATGCTGTACCCTTACTAGTATTCATTTTCTCTGTGGTCTTCCGATTGAAGTATTGATCTCTGAGAGGAAAGAGAGTTTCAGCTATTATTATCAGGTTCATGATTCCATTTCCATACTCTTACAAAGCTTGAAATTATTATCAGGGGTCATAACTCTTGTTTCTGGTGTGCTACAGTTCACTGACTTTCTTTCTTGAGCATGGTTGGCTACGGTAAAAAGTTGAGAGAATTGCAGATTCAAGAATGGAAAGGGTACGTTCATTTGATCATCTCTGTCAAAATTTTGAAGATTTTTATTTATTTATATCAAATTTTAACTCTTTTTGTTTTAATGGTGGTAGTGATACTAGCACAAAAACGAGAAATGGTTGTTTAAATTCTGGTAAAACTGTTTAAACTTTTTTCAGATATTATATCAACTATAAGTTAATGAAGAAGAAAGTGAAGAGATATGTAGAACAATTGGAGGTTGGAGCTCAAAATCGCCATAATGTTCTCAGAGACTTTTCAATGCTGCTAGACAATCAGGTACCTTAATGTCTTCACTGAACATGGTTAGCATATATAATAACATTGAAATACACCTTCCACTTTGTGTGGAAAATAACATTGAAATATAATATGAAAAAGACTGAGTAATCTTTCCTTGATCTTGAATTTCAGATTGAAAAAATTGTTTTGTTTCTGCTTGAACAACAAGGAGTACTTGCACATAGGCTCTTAGATATTGGAAAAGAGCATCACACTCTTTTCGAGCACCCAAATAGTGTAAAGATCTCTGAACTCCAAGAAGCATATAGAGATGTGGGACGAGATCTTTTAAGGCTTCTTAATTTTTTGGAAATGAATGCTATTGGTCTGAGAAAGATCTTGAAGAAGATTGACAAACGGTTTGGCTATAAATTCACAGACTATTATGTGAAGACACGTGCAAATCATCCTTATTCCCAACTAAGGCAGGTTTTCAGGCATGTGGTAATGTTTCTATCTCTGAATACCACTTTTTTCAAATTTTGCTTCAAATTATTTGAAGCTTCTTTATCAGTAATAGTTGTTTTGCAGGGAATTGGGGCAGTTGTTGGTGTTTTATCTCATGGTCTTGCAGACCTTCAAGATTTACAACAAAGTCAAGGAAGCTACATTTCTATATATGACCAACCTTCTTATACTCATCAAGTTAGTAGTTCCTGTTTTATGTTCTGTTTTACTGTTTTCTGTTTTCAATTTCTATTTGCTAAGGTATTCTTGCAATAGTACTTGATTATTGTCTCCTTCTGATTTCTCTTGAAGGATCCTGTTCTGAAATCTATCAAAGAAGCTGTAGGCAGATTATCAAACTCAACAAACTTTCTTCAGTTTTTGGGAAGACATGCTTTTATCATGCAAGAGGAGCTACCATCTCCTCCTGAAGATCATATTGTTGATGAAAGATATCATTTTATGTCACTTCTTTTGAACTTGGCAAACACATTTTTGTATATGGTGAACACTTACATTATCGTACCTACGGCAGACAACTACACTTTGAACCTTGGAGCTGCAGCAAGTGTTTGCGGTGTGGTCATTGGTACAATGGCTGTTGCACAGATGTTTTCTTCGGTTTATTTCAGTGCATGGTCAAACCGATCATATCTAAGACCACTCGTATTCAGTAGCATCGTTCTTCTAATCGGAAACACCTTGTATGCATTGGCTTTTGATATGAATTCAATAGTAGTTCTACTCATAGGTCGCCTTTTCTGCGGGTAAGTTATTCCCATTCTCTTTGGTTCTACCCATTTTAGAACAACCAAAGTGTATGACTTTTCAATATCTTGTCCTGTCCTGTTCTCTTTCTAACATGCATACAATGGATCAACTAGTATACTAAATACTACCTCTGTGAAGAAGCAAACACTTTAAGCCTGCAGACACTTTAAGCCTGATTCAACCTTACAAAACTAACTTGTAAGGTGATGAATCTGCATTATCTCTAGTTGTTGTGGATCTCAAACACACCCATCATATGATAAGAGCCCGATAACAGATGGAACAAAATAAACCCAACAAACAACACATTTCGCTAAAATATGCTCCAACTCACATATCTGATACCATGTCAAAAATTGAATTTTAAATCTAACTCAATCTTACATAACCGGCTTGTAAGGTGAGGTTTGGACCCACTTATATATATAACTCAATGTGGGATCTCCAACGATCTCAAAGGAAAAAATGTGGACATCTACACTTTACCATGATTGTTTGAAATGTGCTTGTCATGTTTTATTAAGTTGACATAATTGATGTGATGAATATAATTATATTTCAGATTAGGATCTGCAAGGGCTATTAACAGGCGTTATATCAGTGATTGTGTACCTTCGAAACTTCGGATGCAGGCTTCAGCAGGTTTTGTTAGTGCAAGTGCTCTGGGAATGGCTTGTGGTCCAGCTCTTGCTTGTTTGTTACAGACAGATTTTAGGATTTACAGGTTCACCATGAACCAAGACACTTTACCTGGCTGGGTAATGTCTCTTGCATGGCTTATCTATCTACTGTGGTTGTGGATTTGTTTCAAGGAACCCGCTCATGAGAATCAAGCAAATCTTGTGCTATATGAAGCAGATACAGGTATGTTAGCATGATCACTTTTTGTTACATGGTCCATAAGCACTTCTAAGAGAGAAAAATAAGAAAAATTGAATAAGCTTCTCCCTGAGCTAGTTTGTAGAATCTATCACACTGTTCCATTAGGTTTATTTTTTCATTTTATTAAAATGCGTAGGACCAGCAGTGCATGTTGCAGTAGAGAACGAGCCTACTCAACCATTACTAATGAACTCAGAGGAAAAAGAGCAGGATGAAGAAGGAGAAGAGGAAAATGATAATGCTGAAGAAACCAAGAAACCGGTGACTTCTATTGTGGTGGCATACAAGTTACTTACACCAGCAGTAAAGGTCAGAAATCCATCATTATGACTTTTGTTTCATGTACATAATTTTATATTTTTATTGTTGAAACTTTATGGATTTAATAAAGGAAATATTTTGAGCTGGATAGATTGCTTCTTTTTTTTTTGTAGCATTGTAGTAGAATCTTTATCATGGCTTTTGTGCTGGAAAAATTAATGAGTTTGAGTTGTGATGTGATGGTATGAAACTAATATTCAATCTTTTGCACCAACTATAAACATATTTATCAGGTTCAGTTATTTGTGTATTTTATGCTCAAGTATGCAATGGAGATCGTACTTGCCGAATCAAGCCTCGTCACGGAATACTATTTTATTTGGTCAACCAGCAACGTATCCATTTTTCTTGCATGTCTTGGTCTTACAGTGCTTCCAGTAAATATTGTTGTTGGAAACTACATCAGCAACATATTTGAAGAAAGGTACAGATTCAAGTATTATCAGCAAATTGTTCATGGTTTAATGTACATTTTAAATGGAGTTTGTACCACGTTTGTCATATGCTATCTCAAAACAACTAATCTTACCTCTTTCTATTGCTTTCTCACACATTTGATGATTCCATTTTGGTTGGCTTCTGCTTGTAGGCAAGTTCTACTCACATCAGAAATCATGGTTTGCATTGGACTACTTCTAAGCTTCCATATAATGATTCCTTATTCAGTGACTCAATATGTTGGATCAGCCCTTCTCACATTTGTGTCTGCTGAAGTTCTTGAAGGTAATTTGTTCTCACTCTATATAATGTCCAAAATTTATCTGATATGCTGCATCAGATGAATTTCGGACATCATACAGAGCGAGAAGACAAGCATCATACTGAAATTTTAAATCTATTAAATTGGTTCACATCTTGTGGTACAATCTGAGACTGAAATTTGCTTCTTTGAATATGCCCTCTTATTTTTGTTTGGTGAATTCAGGAGTGAACCTTTCACTTCTATCAAAAATGATGTCATCAAGGCTTTCACGTGGAACCTTCAATGGGGGATTGCTGTCGACAGAAGCTGGAACTCTAGCTCGAGTAATTGCAGATGGAACAATAACAATCTCTGGATATTTCAGTGAAAGCAATCTTCTCAACACCACCTTACTCCCTGCACTTCTCATCTGCGTCTCATCCATTATTGCTACCTGCTACAGCTACAACTCTCTTTATTAGAACAATAGCATTGAAATCTGAAGTGTATATAGTGATTGTGCAAACTGATCACTTATCTGTGATCAGTAAAATACTGTAATAGTTAGTGTCAGCAGATTACTGAATCAAGTTGACAGAATAACGTTTTTGACATCTACTGATATGGTTTTAAAGATAAAGCTGGAACATATCTCTCCAGAGGATGATTGTTCATCATGGTTTCTCCTTTACCAGTATCAAAATACAGTGGTAGCAAGACCAATGTTATTTTAAGTGTCTTAGACACCTTGGTTAATACAGATTTAGTAATTTACTCTTTTAAGGTTTTATCTTCCTAATTCTGATATCCTCGAAAGAAGTATTGAATCTATTGTTTTGCTTAAGAGGTATTTATAAAAAAATTCAGTTACTTCAAAAGAAGCTTTGTACAAAAGAAAGTTTGATGGTTTGGATTTGCCTTTTTTGGTCACATTTACATTACTGCAATTTCGATGGACCTTCAATATGAATTTTACCGTTGATTTTCATCTGATAAACATAACGACATTTGAATATAGATCCTATTGAACCGGTTAAGCAAAAGGAACTGGTGCATAAAAGTTAATATAATACAATAGGATGATAACCTCACACTCACACACCCTCACAACATGTACATGATAGATGATACACACAGAATAAAAACTAAAGATCTTATCCAATACAGAAACATATTATAACATCAAGCATCAGACCATGTGATGTCAAAGCCACCCCATTCATTTGGGGGCACTCCCAATGCTTTCCAGACAGCCCTAGAAGCATCAACAATGTTGTTGGGACATGGAGGTTGGTAGTCATGGTCTGCATCACATCCCTTAGTTGAGTCACACTCATCAACCACCATGGCCACCACACTTCTTCCATTTCCACTAATGGTGATGTTTTGGAGGCACCTGCTTCTGTGGTTGAACCACCCTGTAGACAGTGCCACCACAGGTGTGTCTGTTAGGAGAAAGAGGTTCTAAAATGGAAAACTTATTCACTTTGCATTGTGATTATTCATGCCATAAGCAATACAATTTATAGGCTTACAATTTTCGTCTGTTGTACTCCCAATGGCTATAAACGACTAGTACATTAACTACCCAACGGCCAGTGCATTAACTATTCAACGGCTAGTGCATTAACCACCCAACGGCTAGTACATTAACCACCCAACGGCTAATACATTTAAGTTTATTAAAATAAAAACCCAACAGTGTCATCAGAATGGTATTGGTTGTCACATTCTGAAGGGCCACCACCATCTCCACCCTTCTCAAAACTGTTCAGAGTCAGGTAAGCCTTTGTGTGGGTGGACATAGGTGGTGAACATTCATATGTTGTGTAAAGTTTTCCTTCTATGCAGCAATCTGAATCATTCTCTTGGTTGCATTCTCCTGCTGGTGCTTTCTTTCCTCTGATTCTCCCACTTGGTCGACACTTTTGAGCCTCAGACTCAAAACTACTTGTTAAGATGAGACTGACTAATAAAATCAAGGATGCGTTTGAACAAAACCTCTTCATTCTATCCATCAACTTCTCTGTTTCTACTACACTTTGTTTTTCTTTTGAGTGTTTGATGTTTGAATATGAAGATTTTAGCTTGTATATATAGAGGCTTCTTGATCAGGTACACGATTTTGCTTCGAAATATAGGTTTCTTTTAGGGTCAAGCAATGATTTATAAATTGTCTTGTGTTGTCAAAATGACAAGCAGAAATTCAAATAACGTTTGATTTGGATTTGGAACATATATTTGTCCTAGTTACAATAAATATTCAGACCGTAATCTCATCGGAAATTTTAGTAAGAGAGATAGATACATACAAGTGGTTAAAACTTATGTTAAACAGTTTTAGCTTTTCGACTTTTCTTTGTATATTCTCTCCTACTGAAAATTTTCAATACTATATAACCAGGTACATGCAAAAAGAATAGTTGAAATAATTATTACGATTTGATCATAATATATATGTTTGGAAACTATGTATATGCTTGGCGTAACGATGATTAATGCATGTATGTTATTATTTGGATGATAAACATTATCGTTGCATGTAAAAAAAATGGTTTCTTGATTTTGATTAGCAGCAAGAATATAGCCTAAATAATAATGAATAAATAATAACATTCACGGATCCATATAAAAATGATAGAACCTTAAAAGAAACATGATTGATAACCATAATAAGAACAAAGGTGCAGTTTGTATAAGATAAGAAATAATATTGAGAATATTAGGTGTCAACATCAACTGGTCTTCAAAGCTTTTTTTTTTCATATCTTACGAATATAAGGGAATGAAAAAAGAGTCAAAATATAAGATATTCTAGCCAATTTCATCTAAAAATCTTAAAACAACGTATTTATAGATCTTATTTCTATATGATATTTAAATCTTACAATAATAGATTTATGAATCTTAAACATAGAACATTTTCTATAACCAATCAAGTTGTTCGTGATATTTATTAACCTTTCATGCATTTGCGCATGTCTTCTATAAATGTTTAAATCAATGCTCTAAATTCATAAAAAAGTGTTCCATGTTTGGTATAATTTTTCTTGCATATAGTAGAAGAGCCAACTTTGTGATTTAGGACCTAAGTGCTAATTATTACATATTTCTTTTGATGGAATGGATACACATTTTAAAATCCACGAATTAATTTGAAATTTTGATCTTTCAATTTCAAGTTTCAATCAATGATTCTGAAAAAATTTTAATTTTTATAATTAATATGATTGCTGAATGTACTGCTAATGCGATTGTTACATTGATCGAATAGGTTTAATACATATTTTGCGACTACAATTTTCTTTTCATTACTGCTTTGTTAAACTTAGGGTTTCAATTACTCACATGAGACCTGTGTCTTCAAGAATTTGAGGAATGATTTTATCTTTTTCATATAACTGTATGTCCAAAATGTAGTTTATTGTACGAATTGTTGGAGAATGGACCAGTTTAGGGATAATAATAGAAAAAGACTCAAATATCCTCTACCACATCATTGCTTCTATCATTACCATTTGTTTAAGATAAAATAAAAAAGAGGAAGAACATTGTAGAGGAAAAAGAGAAAATACTAAAAAAAATTCTGAAAAGCTCTTTTTGAAACATATTTTATGCATTTTAAAAAATTCTTTTTGAAACATATTTTATGTATTTCAAAATATTCTTTCTGGAATATATTTCATGTAAGAATATTCTTAAAAACTCATTTCAAAAGACATATATATTTTAAAAAGTTTATTTTAGAAATTCTATTTTGGAAAACTTTTTTCTAAATGTATTTTATGTGTTTTGAAAATTTAATTTTAAAAATTCTATTCCGAAATTCTAATTCCAAAAATTCTACATAGAAATTTGTTCCGGAAACTTTATTATGGAAATTCCGGAAAGTTTCCGAAATATATATTTCCGAAGTCACTTTTTCAGAAGGTATAAGGGTCATTTTAAAATTTTGTGGGGCTGCGCAAACAGATTTTGGGGTGCAGGAAGTAAAAAAGTTAGGGGTTTTCTCTTGTGTTCATGGATTAACATGTGAGATATTGGTTAAGATTATGAAATTTTGTCTTTCGACGTATTATCATCACTCAGCAGCTTGTTTCGTTTCAAGTTGCATCTTATATTAGCACAAAATATGTATTTTAGGAGATTTTCTATCATCACTAAAAATAATTTTGCACTAATTATCTTATATTATATTCTAATGTATTCAAGTTTTCTCTTTATAGTAAATTCTTAGTAGATATGGCAGGAAGCTCTATGTAATAGCACCAACGAAATAAAATTCTGCATACAAACATTTGGATATTTAGCTTCTCAAAAAGTCATTCGCCACCACGCCGTGATTTAGTTCATGATGCTTAAAATAACTTTTTTCAACATGAATTCATGATCAATATTTGTGATAGAGTTAAGAGAGCTAAACATTGTCTAATATTGCGACAGAGCTTATCCATACAAATAAGCCATGCCCGAATGCAGAAAAATTAGGAATAACCAAATCTCTCTTCATAATCAGTTTGTTTATGATGAAAAAGTTTAAAAGAGAATGTTGGGAAATGATAGGAAAAGGTACTGATATTCTTCATAACATATTGTAGCCATAAACATTCAATCACGTCCTGCTTGCATACATGTCCTTCGGTTATGCCCAACTTTACCACACAATCCACAGTGCACTAACCTCCTTTTGGGAACAGGAACTTCAGCCTGCAAAATTCAGAATAAGAAGTTGGAGTAACTATCTATAATTATCAAACCAATGTCACATGCAAATTTCCTTCTAAGTTCATTGTACTCCAAAGATTCCAATCTCCTTTATATGGGAAGTTTCACACTAAAATGTGGGTTGGAATAAACTTAAATGGACAGTTTTATGGATAATGCCGTTTTTGTCTGTTTCAGGAGTTTATTGTGTTGTTAATGGTCATTAGTATGTTATAATCAACCTTTATAACACAATAAAAGTAATTCAGTTTATTCACAAAGTAAAATTTTGTCTACAAAAAATGCATTTCAATTCTTATCATTTTATCATATTTCCATGTGCTCCATTGAGCATCATGCTTTATTTAGTTTCTTAGTTTTCATCTTCTGCATTCATTACAACTACTCTTGTTTACTATTCATGTATACTTTTCTTTGAGTCATTTTATTTAATCATAAACAAAATCTATGTAATTCATTCTTCAAGTACCGGTTTTTGAGTTGTGAAAGAGAGATCGCATTCCATATCGAGGTGTCCACGTTCATTACATATATTGCAAGTTTGATTGAGCTCTTCAACGGTTACTCTCCTTAAGGCCTAAAATCATAAATGCATATATGAAAATGTAATCATTCTGGAAAAAGAAAACGAGCTCAACAAATTGTCAAAAATATAGTTTTCTGAATAATTGTATTCACAGTAATTTAGTTGGATTATAGAACACATGCAAGTTTTACATACCCATTTTCGGAAGTTTGAGGAAAAGCAAACTAGCTGTCCAACTTTACCACATTGCTCACAGCGTCTGTTAGCCAAACCCCATGCCATGCATAGTTTCTTGTGGACTCTTGGACCATTCCCAAAAAACAAACGTAATGGTAGTTCTTTCTGCACATAAATATGTGTGAACAAGAATGATACAAACTAGAACGGATATCAAGTATGATCAGTTTATAAGATAAGAGTACTAAAGTCATAAGTGGATATTCATAGTGGTTCTTGAATATCTGTTTCCCAGATGATTTTTTTCTTCAATTTAAGGAGAAAATTTATAGAAATGCCTTACCTCCAAGACAAAATTTATCACACCCATTAAGACTAAATGTATTGTTAGTGTGATACAATACAATGCTTATGGGAATGAGTGTCTGATAGATAATAGGGTGCCAGCAAGAAAGAAAGTTTAATTTTGCAGTGTTAAAGAAATGTTGGGGTAGTCCCGTTGTAGAGAAAAGAATAAATCATTAATTTAGTTCCTGAAGTTTACCCTCCCTCCAAAATAGCCCTTAAACTAAAGAAACCAAACTGTTGAAAGTTGTGGGGGATAATTGGTTTTGAGCATGTATGGAGAATAGCCATGGAAACACAAAGAGGGTGGTTGAAGGGATGAAAGTCAATAAATTGGAGGTAGAGGGAGTCATAGAAAAACTATAGTCAAATCATTAGAAGTGATTTAGAAGAACCTTTGAGGTAAATAGTTTAATAGTACACTTCATACATGACAGAAACTTACGGTATTATATGATCCTACAGTCGACCCATCTAGTGCCGAAAGGTTTTGCTGTTCTTGTATGATTTACTAAATTTGAGAAAATAATATCAATATAAGAAAACTTATGAAACACGTCAAATGGGAATTACAAGGTAGCCAGAAACAAAATCCCATCCCAAATTACAATATCAAGTATATCATTTACTCAGAAAATAAAATATAAATTCTCATACTCTCTTCTTTGAAGTAAAATCTAACTCCTTGAGACTTTCCATTTGAAGACAGAGACAAATAACACATGACAGATGTATACCTTAATTACCTTTCACCTAAAATGATCAGTGCTGAAAATAAAATGAAACAAAGGCGAAACCAGACTAGACAACGCTTAATTTGTCTAAAGCATTCAAAGCCAGACAACTTGAAAAGCAATTACTATAAAAGAGAGGTTCGCTCGTGATAAACTATTCTTTTTTTTATGTTAGTGATAAAGAAAAGAACAGAAAATAAAACGCAACTAAAAGTAAAATCTTACCTTTTGTGAAACAACTTCATCAGGTTCTGCAGTTGCTTTGTTAGCCAAACCTTGTGGGTCTGTTGAACTTAATCTATCCTCCAAATCCATAATCGCGTAACACTACAAGCACAAATTGCATTCTTTCAATCTTGTAGCAATATAAAACCTTAGTGCATGTACTATATCCTCACAGATAAAATCATCAAAGTCTTATTCTTCCACAAAGAAGTCAAAGAACTTGATAAATAGAAACGCATACAAATTGGTAACAAAATTAGTAGCCTGTTTTCACTTATATATGATGGAGATTCACTTAAGACCTTTAACAAGCAACTATACAACCATATAAAGATGCAATTAGCTTATTCCCAGCAACTGCTTCTTTGTCTCAAAGCCTTCATTTTCTACCTTATACGGTTACGTACTATATGCTATGGATGATTCTATTAAACAAGCATTTCATTTCTGTAAGAAATTATGACAAATTTTGAAAGAAAAGCATGCCACCATACTTTGTACTGAATTTGGGAGCACTTCATCCATGAAAAAGGATACCTTTGATAAGTCATCTCATGACAAGACAGTTTGTCAAGTGATTAAAACAAAAAATAACAAGGCCGCATGCTTTATTTGGCATGTGACACAATTGCTGATTCTGTTGATCATTTTCCAAGAAGATGAAAAAAATGAATTGCTAATGCCAAATAGTAACTAATCAACACCCTATATCTACCAGGTCACTTACTGAGTTGATTCCTAATGAGATAAAAAATATAAATGCATTCACATATTTTACACAGTAAGGGACTATGTTAAAGTGTTAAGAATGGTGTAGATAATTAGAGTAAATGAGAAATATATTTTGGTTAAATTAAGATGAGAAAAAACAGAAGAATAGATTTTGTATATTATCACAAAATAATGCTTTTACAATCACAACAAAAACAAACTGTATTTACAAATAATCCTAAGAGTCGTTCTTAAAGGCCTATACAATATATGTCTTCTCTTAAGTGGATTACACGGATTTACTCACTTAAGAATGTTTGTTCTTTTAATTTATTTTCTATATTTATTGTAGTACAAAAAAAAAAAAGATTAACTAGCTTCATCTATTTGTAGTAATGTAATAAAAGTGTCCATCTATCTCATTGTAATTGGATAAACAAATAATTAAACATCCAGACTATTCAAACATTATTTAACAATATTGTAGTCTTTAAAAATATCAAATTTTCAACCAACATAATTAGAAATAACAAATAATTATAATAAAAAGGTTATGAAAAAATGATAAAAAAATAATAAAGAGTTGTATTAGGGGATTACAGGTTAAACCACCTCCAACATAACTCGCACCCATTTAATTCATAGGTTAAATAAGTCGGATTGAGCTTAACCCACGTTTAAAAAAACTAAATTTTTTCCTACCCTACCTGATTCAAACATATGATAAGCGAGGTTCGCTCATGACTTACAACCTATTTTGACACCGAATACGAAGAAGTTGACAAAAAAAATAAGGAAAAAATATAAGTGAATGGTATATTTTGAACTTTTATTATATTGCTATTAAATTAGATTCACTGGATCTGGAAATAAGTTTATATTAGGAATAATCAGTTAGACAAAGTGGTTAACTATTAAGAAGTGATTGATGGGTTAATAATATATTCGTATAACTAAAAATTTATAAACCCTATTTTGCCCATAAAGAACATATACAAAATTCCAGTTTCTAATTTTCTCATTTTCCCCTGGAAGCATAAATTCAGGAAAAAGGGTGAAAAAGTCTCAAACCATGACAAATTTAACACTTCATAATTTCTAGCCAAGACTGCGAAGTCAGAAACTACAAAGAAAGAGAGTAAATACAAGGGCATGCACCAACCATGCTAATTGTTAAGCTAGCTCTTAGTAATGCACATAGAAAACTACTCAACAATAAACAAAAAGAAGTAAAAGCTCTCATATTCTAAGATGATGAGGCAGATTGGTAAAGCAAAACAGCTCCTCACTTTAACAAAATGCATCCCTTGTGTCCAAATTTCTGTAACAAAATAATCACAAATTCAAAGTTGCTATTCTAAACTATAATAATTTCCTACATGCAAGCCCTATCCTAAAGAAGAAAAGCCAAGGCCTCCAAAGATGGTTCAGTAATGTCTTTCATTGAAAAGAAATGAAGGAACTCATTGCATTTCAACAAATTGGCACAAAAATAGCATTCACCCATGTTTACTTATCCATAGGAAGGCCTCCTCTTTGACCACTAATAACCAAATGAACCATTAAAAAATAGATTATAAAAGCTGAAACAACTAGACAAAAGTGTGTATTCTCATAATGTATACAATATCAGCCAGAGAGATCCGGTGAAACTAGCGACAATTCTAGTTCAGTGTATTTGGTTTTAAAACATCTTTTTCTTTTTGTGACTTGTTGATTATAATTTAAACTTGTAGCTTCTGTTAGTGGTTCTTAGTACTGTACGATATAAATGCATGCTATTATGTATATTATTCCTGTGGAACAAAGGTTTTAAGCACTTGTTCCATCAGAAGCTTTACCTCAGATTTTTCCTGGGATTAATAGAAAAAATAGCACATTGTAATTTTTGGCATGTAATACTCATGGATATTAATATCAATCTAGCAAACAGTAAAAAAGAATTGGTGTTCGGGTCTACCACCTGCTAGATTATATTATTTGTTCTTGTAAGAAGAAAAAACTGCTTAACCTGCATACCTAAGGTTATTAGCAAAGTTTTAAGAATGGTTTTAGTTACTCTAACCAGACAAGGTGGGATCTTAGATGAATGACCAATCTTCTGGGTAACACCTAGGACTGAGAAAGAAGAAACTTAGTTCATCAAACATAGAATTAAGACTAGTGGTTAGAATACGGTGCATGCAACATATCAATTTCATTTCTCAAAAAGAAGCTCTAAAATAGGGAAAACAACCAAGTAATAACCCTAAATTATCTAATATAGAGCAAACAACCAAATCAAACTTATGAGAAAAAGAGGCTAGTCCACATATGAAAGAAGAATTGATAGATGGATTTGAGCACTGAATTCACTATAAATATTTCCTTCCAACACAAGCAAAGGCAACCGAACTGATTTCTGTTGTGAATTCTGATACATCAAACTGAATACACAAAATCCATTTAAATAGAAAAAAATAAAATAAAATCAGTAGATGATAGATGATACTGGAAATGAATATGAAAGGGCAGAAAGAAAACTAGTGAAAATGAAATAAAAGAAATTAAATCCACCATTACACAATCCTGTTGCAAGTCTTGAAATTCAAGAAGAATGTGTTGATAGAATAAGAAAACGTGTTGTAAAATAATTTAATCAGCGAGCTTACCTCAGAGGATCAATGAAGCTATTGATTGAGGAATTAAACATAAGCTTGAAACCCCCTTTTTGTTGCAGAGCCTCAAGCAGCAGAATCCACAGCAAAGTAGTATCAAAGATGGCAAATTTATACCTGCAAATGGTCCAAACTAAGTAAAAACAACAGTGGGGTAATGAGTAAAGCTTGTTTTGAGTACGTGTCATACATTCCATGCTGAGGAATGACCATAACGTGTTCAGTGCATGAAACACTGCACAAATTGCAAACGGCACTTCGTGGTGGGATTTTGCACATGAATTTGAAAAACTGGGTTGGAAGTAGTTTCGTCGTTTTGCTGATAGTTTCTGGGATTCTGAGGCGCCAGACCAGATTATGGAAACAACAGTTGCTTGTTTAAATAATGTTAGGTCCGATCTGAGGTTGCTGGTCCAATAATACGACGTCGTTCTTACAGTTGTTGAAGTGTCCAAAATCAAGATTAATTTGAGCATATTTCTAATCTAATTTTCATGTGAGATCTTCACACAACTAAGCAATCATAAGTTCTTAAATAAATAATTTCTAAAGTAGATATTATACAATTTGATAAACCTATCAGACACTTAATATGACAGCTTTTAAATTAAATGCATTTATTTATGTATGTAATGTGGATTAAATTATCTTATGACATGTCATTGTTTATTTGAGTTACTATATTTACTACTATATTTCTCTTTCATCTTAACTTAATTGATTTCCCTTTTAAGCTGATTTTGATGATAAGTGAGAAATCAATTCTATATTTGAATACAATAATAATTATTATTAATAATTTATGTACCTCTCACGCATGTCAGAAGTTTAAGTATTTCAATCTCAATTTTATATTTTATGTAATTTGGATGTAGCAATTAATTTTTTACTCTTTGTGTTCCACAAGCAAGAAACAGATAATTATACCATATTCAAAATAATTCACTAAATGTTTGTATATGCATTATAAAAACTTACAAAACTAAAAAATATCACTTTAAATTGTTAATAATATTATTATCTGTTTTTGAAGAATCTCTCTCCGTTCATGTGTAAATATTAATAATTATTATTTTATTATTGTTTAAAAAACTTTGTTTATGAGAAATAGAAAATAATATTTATATTAACATAAAATTTAACAATGTGTCAAAGTATATTACAAATTTTTATTTAAAAACTAAACATAAATGTTATTGGAATTTATTTTTCATTTGAGATGAAAGAATATTAAAATTGTTTTAAAAATAATTATGACACAATCTTCTTAGTATATTATTTTTTCCATTTCATTCGGTGGGGTGAATAATGTTAAGTCGTCTTCATTCGGTGAGATAACAACAAAATATATATATATATATATATATATATATATATATATATATATATATAATAGATTATTTTTTTTTTTTTTATGAGAGAAAAAAAAAAAATATATATATATATATATATATATATATATATATATATATATATATAATAGATTGGATTTTTTTTAATTTTATATTTTATATTTTTTCTTCACTTATTATTAGTATTTTTATGATAGATAAATTTTAGTTTCTATTAGATAAAAAGATTTCAAACAATAATTAATATATAAAATATTGTTTATGATTATTTTCTAAATATACATTTTTCTTATAATTTTAGTAATACTTATTAAAATTATTTATTTATTGTCATAATAAAAATATTAGACACAAATATGTGCATGTATGTATGCACAAATTAATATATATTTTTTCACACACACATATATATATATATATATATATAATATTTTTATATAAAAATATTAAAAAGATAAAATTAAAAAAATCTATGTATGAACTACTTTTTAGAAATTCTCTTATATAATTTATTTAAAACTTTTATTTTTAACTTCCTAAGAAAAAGTTATAAATATCCTCTTAAAAATATTCCTTTGCAATAAATTATTCATAATAATTTATAAATTGATATCACTTGGATCAATAGAAGCTGTGTAATAGATGGACACATTCTAATGCTACACTTACAGGAATGCCTTTCTTCAGATATATATGTTCCAAACACCAAACATTTTCCACCAAGGCTAGGAAGAGACTATTTGCAACAAACATTTTAGGCACAAAACAAACAATCTCTACACTAATATCACAGCATTACAACATCAATTTTTTTCTTTTGTGACAGCATTAGTCAACCCAAGTTCCTTGCGTAGCTCTTCATCTGGCTGCAAAGTATGTGGAATAGCACCAAAGAATCTTCTTGATACCTCAAACCCAGAAGCTACATGATGCACATATGCTGATGCTCCATCTACTGTCTGCTGCAAATTTAATGAGGCAGCCATAAAGATTGAAGAATTTCTTGACAACGTTTTATCTAATGGGTTGTTCATGCCGGCAGCCTTAAGAAACCGATTTGTCGCAGCCTCCCAAGAGAGTTCACGTCTCTCAGCATTAGTAGGCTGTGCAGGCTCTTCATCCAATGCCTTGAGTATAAGTTTAACAAATTCATCGCTGTTATTGAATGTCCAACAATTTGAAAACCGCTTGAAAAACTCGTTGGAGGGATGATTGGCACACACAACAATTTTACCCATTGCTAAAGCTTCTGCTGTTGTTGTGCAAACCACATCTGTTGTGCTTGGATTAAGAAACAATTTGTAACTGACGAAATGAAGTGGAGTGTTAGCATACATATGTTTTCCTTGGTACTTAATAGGAATTTCATTACAGATAGGATAATTAGAAAGACTATGCAAAATGTTTAAAAAAAGAATGGAGAAAATGAAGAAAACTGACTTTTATACTCATAATTGATTATATGGTGGCAAAATATCATAGGCTAAGATATTATCAGCTTATAGTTACATCTATGCAATGCTCAACTATATAAATCTTAATAAGGCTGACGAGGTGACAAACTGATAACCAAGAGAAACAAATATGAAGTATGATAAGACAGAGGCAAAATTGGTTGTTTCTAACAAATAACAGAATGATTTTCATACTTGCAAACTAATGTTCACAATGTGCAATATTTCTTGTAATAGTTCAACATATTTCCCACTTTTGGAAGGAGATTATCATCAAATCCTGTACAAAAGACTAAAGGGTTTGGAGGAGCTCACAAGGATCAGAAAACTACTCTGTATGAAAATCAGAATCAGATATTCTTATCGTTTAACCTAAAGTGACTTACTTAATGTTATGGTTTCTATATTTGATCAATTAACTCCAACTGAATACTAAAATGCAGATTCCCATTTACTTCTTTCCTTTCCAAATTAAGCACCACTGTTTTATTACAAATAATTAAAACATTGAACATATATAAATAAAATGAAAGTCAAACATGATGATGTTTGAAGATAAGCAGGGAACTTACTCATGAAATAGAGCATCCGCGTGATCACGACCTGGGTTAACTCTAACTGTCATTTGCAACTTTTCTGCAGCTTTCTGAACTTCGTCTGAGTCCTCGCCATTGCCAAATAAATCAATCTCAAGTTCAGATAACGCTTGCTGATGATTTTGAAGAAGTTGGAGTAATTCCTTATATCCTTTGCTCCATATCATCTTTCCAATAAAGTAAGCACCTTTGGTAAAGGCCTTGACTCCCTCCTGTTGTTGCTCCTTCTTTTTTTCACCAATCTCAAGAAATTTCGGATTAACACCATGAACATTACAGATGATGGACTCCGTGTATTCCTGGGTGGCAGCAGATAATCTAATAACCTGCAATTATTCAGCTAATCAGATCTAAGAGAACAATTAATATTATTTTCATGACAATTCACAAAAAGAAATAAATAAATAAAGTCTCATTCTCATTCTCAAAGGATGATATTCACTTACTTAAGTTAAGCATAAACTGCTGCTTTGAGTACAGGTTTTGTTAGATTTTTATCCACACAAAAAGAATAATACACTATGAAAAATCATCAAACATTTTATTTACCTAAGCACAGCACGCAGATGTGCAGACTATCAAACAGAACTGATCTATTCATTCAGAGTTAAAACAATCACCAGTTGAGAAATCAAAATGTACTCAACAGTGTATCACATAAAGTAGGATGGATACCATAAATATTTAACTCAGTCAATATTTTCTTCATTTATTTCCCGAGTCAAAAAATGAAATTTTAAGATAAAAAGGATGTATAAAACAGCAAAGAAAAAGAAAAACAACAAAAGGAAGTGTCAATCCCTCTGCTATATGGTCACACTATTTGCACCAAATAGAAGTCAATCACCTAAAGTCAATCTCAACTAAAATCAATTTATGAATAAAACAAACCAAATTAAAAATAGTGTTTGACTCCAACCAAATGTTTAAATTTTGTTCAGTACCTCAAATTCATCCAAATATGGATAATTACGTATAATTACAATCTTTCAATACATACACATACCAACACACTTATATATTAAGTGGACAATATATATTAGTTTGAATATCATATCCACCAGAAAACATTCACTGAACACTATCAACTTCGCTACCAATGCTGCTGACAAGAGGAACACTCAATTTATCTTTGCAGCTAAAAATTGAAAACTAACACAATTTCAAATTTCTACCTTTACTTACTGAAAAAACCAGAATGACAAGGAAACATTGAATACACATATACTATTATTTTATAAGGGTATAATAACTTGCCTTGTGACAATATATACCAACAACCCAATTGTTTAAATGTTTCAGCAGAAAGGCTTGCAACATTCCATTATTCTCTCTCTTCACGTATTCCAAATAATTTGTGTGAATTATCCCTATAACTAGCCTGAATTTAGTCTTCCATCTTTTCCCATGGTGATACCATGTTAAGTGCTCAGGCTCCTCTAGCACAGCAATATCTGCCACTTCATCAGGGATAATTTCTGAAATATCTCCAACAGCAAGAATGCTCCTTTTATCTATTGAAAACTACATTACAAATATAAAACAAATTATCACTACTTCTTAAAAGTAAAAGCTGATAGATGTTCAAGTCTATTAACAAATAGTTTTACATAAAAAGAAATTATCACCTTTGCTGGATAAAACCGTATGCTGAAACCAGGACTAAATCCAACTCTTTCCTCCAGCCATTGGCAGATATACTCCTCATGTTCTTTGGGTGAAGCAAATGTGACATTTTTGGGATATACTAGTCCTTGATCTTTCAAAGTTAACCAAGGGATCACCAAGGTAACATCTCTTTCCCCACCTTTACAGAGATATGCAGCACGAAACAGTGGGTTCACAGCTGTTCCTGTCAACCACGGAAGGCTAGCAGTAGTAAAAATTGCAATATGCTCTTTCTTATCCATCTGTTTCTTGGTTAGGTTCAACTCAGAGATCTGATCATCATGTTTCAGAACTCAAATGCAGAGAAAAATCACCAGCAAAATACAGCTTTAGAGGATAACTAAATGATCAGTTCAACTGCAAAATGGTAAAATAGAAATATTATCCGACATTTATTATACACAAAAACCACGAATAAGAAAGAAAAAATAAATCGAACATCAACATCAGCTGAGACATATAATAACAATACACATTGGTGCATATTATAAGATTACAAGTTTTAAAATATCGGGAAGCCTCCAAAAGTACATGTTAGGCAGATTAGCACCACCCATTAAAGACAAAACTTCTTAAAAAATAGAGTTATAATTTCACACAAAATATATCCCCACCACCTTACAGAGATTAATAGGTATTTAGGTATACTGCAAACAAACATGAATAGGATTTAAAAAAGGTTGGTGCTGCCCGGACTATGAAGCTTTTAATAGTAGTCTGCATTGTTCACACATTCCATGATCCATAATAACAATTAGCCATGGTGCATTTGACATAAAAAGGTTCTCATCGTCTGATATATATATATATATATATATATATATATATATATATATATATATATATATATATATATATAAAGGAAAGTGTCACAAATCCCATTTTTTTTTAAAAAGAAATCTATTTTACCCATTACGGAACAAATTAGAGGAAACAAGAAAAATCACAATCCATACCATTCATCAGAAGCCAACATCAAGTTTACTCGTTTCTGAAGACTTATTAGTATTCACTGATTGATTAGGAAGCACCCAACAAAAGCATACTTCAGAAATCAGTAAAACCACCTCAGTTTCCAAAACCAAAATCCACCCAATCGAATCTCATACCCTTGTGGTTCCTTTCTGTGTTTCCAATCCAGATCACCCCAAAATTCAAACTTTGCGTATACATTTTGCTAAAAATAATATCAAAAGAAAAAATGATTAAAAGGGTGAAATCGTCGATATAGAGTGTACCTTGAAGGAGTCAGGTATAAGGGTAGAAGGAAAGAATGGTAAGGAAAGGATCTTAGAGAGAGAAACAAGTTGGTGAAAAAATGAATGGCAAAGAGAGGGAAACGATGGGAATTGGGAAGAGGGAATATACTCTCTCTATTATGAGGAATCCAATGCATGTTTCCAAAATTCTGGTTCCCTTTGGGACCAATCCGTGCACAATCCAAGCATAACAAAAACAAGAAATCAATCCTCAGTTATTTATTTTATTATTATAAAAATTATATATCATATATTATCAAAAATATTATCATAAAGGCAGATTTCATATGGGAGCTTTATAGTTATTTAAAGTGATTATAATACACATTTTAACTAAATTAGCTAATCACATCATCACACCATGAAAGAAAAGAACTAAATTATAATAAAATTTAAAAAAAGAAAAAAAAAATATATATATATATATATAATACTTGCAATACTTTATATTATTTTATTAACAAGGAAAGTGTGATAATTTTATATTCTTTATTCATTGAATTATTTCACAAGTAAATAAAAAAAAAGTGAGGAGTAATTAACATAATTGTTGTAATTTGACATTTAATTATTGAATCTCTTAAAAGTTTTTAAAAGAGAATTACACATGATCCCAAAAAAAGTTATGGGTGGACTTGTATATATTTAAGTGTTAATATTTTTCATTACATATCTATTAGGAACAAATGTCTATATAGAAAAAGAAAATGAACTCTTCATTCATCCCCTACTTTTATTATAAGAACTCATTGTTATAATATTTTATTTACATTAACAATTTTATAATTTAAAAATTAATTTAATTACTAAATATTAATTTTATTGTTAAAATTAAAGATCTTATCAGTCGTGAATTATAAATTTTAAAACCTTAATAGAAATCAGTTTGTTGTAATGAAAAGTTCTTTTAAGACACGCATCTTTAATTTAATATTCTTCTTTAAGATATATTAAACCTTATCATTTGAGATTACTAGTTGATTTTTCTAATATGTGTTACTTTAAAAAAAAAAAAAAACATAGCAGTGCAATTCATTTTGCATCTTTCCCGTGAAACCAGTGACAATCACATTTTCAGTCAATTGAACGTTTGGTGTTCATTCTTTCAGTTTCACTTCACTTCACTTGCATCTCATACGACAAACCCTGCACATGAGAGAGTACTGAAATCACCATCCTGCAGATTCCACGCACGTACCCGTTAAATAATTTCATCGTTTTTTTCTCAAAGCAGAGGTAAAGGTTTCACCTTTGTCTTAGATTTCATCAATCTCGTCTGTTTCCTTCAAATTCTGAGGCAACTTCTCTATCTGTAGGGTCTAAAGCAAATGGGTACCCATATTTCTTTTTTGTTATTTGTGTGTCTCTAGGATGTGATGAATGGTTTGTGATGTTGATGTTTTGTTATATTCCTTCTGTCCTGATTTTAAGGTTGCCAATTAGGTCGTTGTTTGGAGTTATATTTCGAGTTGAATAATGAGTTGTGAGGGAAAGCTACGATAGTTGTTTGTATTTTTTGAGAGATGTGAGTATAAAGACATTTGAAAAAGCTGCCCAGTTTTTTTGGCATTTTAGAGTTTCCTGCATTGTTTAATCCGGTTGAATTAACATGAATATTTAATGTGGAAAATCTCATTTTTTTTTTTATCTCAATTTGCTAGCCTTCTGAGATCTGAGGTTTCTAATTTCACTCTGAAAGATGAGCATTATGGATGTCTGAAGTAGTTGCACTAGAATAATGATGTTTTGTAGTTCTTTTCGAGCTAATGTTATTCTATTTGTGTACCTTTCTTCTTGACTAGTTTGTGGTTGAAGAGATGTTGATTGGTCACGCAGATCACATATCGGAGTCTAGGTCAGTTAAGGATCAGATAGCTGAGTCTGGGTCTGATTTAGTTGATGATGAAGAGGAAGATTATTTGGAACAGATACTCTACTCAGCATCGTTTGAAGAGCTTGCAAGCAACAGCGTTAAATACGACACAGTCATATGGCTTGCTATATCATTGCTACTGGTTTTGGCTTGGGGAATTGGCCTTTTTATGTTGCTTTACCTGCCCATCAGGAGATATGTACTCCAAAAGGATTTTTCTTCTCGCAGATTATATGTTACACATACTGAAGTGGTTTATAAGGTATATAAGAATTGTTCTGCATAATTGTGATGTTGTGATATGAAATATGAGTTTTGATACGGGAAGTGATTTTTATTCCCTTTTTCCTTTGGTCAAGGTATCAAGGCCTTCATTTATACCATTTTGGGGGACCGTGACAATTGAGAGGCGTGTACCTCTTTCTCTGGTGATTGATATTATTATTGAACAAGGTACTGATGCAGGCATACCAGAAATTTTTCTTGCACCCTATTTTAGTATGCTTTCCTTAAAATAATTGATCTTACCTTCTTGATATGTTTCATGCGAATTGAATGTGTTTGTATTCATCCGAATTTGGATTCTCTGCTGGATTTTTCTATACTGTTACCCTTCTGTGTCTTTAGAATACATTGTTAGACATTGATTTTGATGTTTTAAAATATATTAAAAAAATTTAAAGTACCAACATCAGTGTATTTTTATTGTCTAGTAAAAGACAGCACCAAAAAACCCAAGGAAGAATCTGGACTCGTATTCAACTTCCATCATTGCAAAGAACAATGAAGTGTTCTTAGAAAATGGTTATAGTCTGTTGATTCTGTTGTGAGATTGAAAGGACTGATATGAATGCCTTTCTGGACTCTTATAAATTTTAAATTTTGAAATTAATGTGTAATAAGATTGGGATAATACTTTTTTGTTTATGTTGACTAACACTAGCACGTCAACTTTTACTCACAATTTGTGAGTTTTATATCTTTCAAAAGACTGAGAGGGACTTTGGGGTTTTGAATGGCTAAAACTTATTGCCTAAATACTCGTAACGAAGCACATTTTAGCTTGTGCTTAATAAAACACTACCTACATGATGTTTGTTATGTCTTATTCTCTTTTCTTTGACTAGAATTTCTCATTTCATTGTCCAGGTTGCCTGCAGTCTATATATGGCATTCATACTTTTCGACTTGAAAGTATAGCACATGGAAAAGCTGCTCCTGTAGATGAGCTACAAGTTCAGGGAGTTTATGACCCTTCTCTTTTGAGAAAGGTGAAACAAAATGTTTCCTGATATATGATTCTTTTCATTTTTAGAGTCAGATTTTAATCTTCAATACCATTCTTTACATTTACCCTGTAGGGATTCTTATATCATTATACTACCAACTACTAACAAAGGGATGCCATCGTCTTAAAATGCTACAATTGGTTTGCAGATGATCGTAACCGAGGCTTCAAAGATCACACAAGATGTAAGTACAAGTGCGATGCATGCTGCTCCAATCACAGATGTGGAAAACATCTCTCTTATGCCAGCAGCTACTGAGGGATCAGTTGATTTGAGATCACCATCAAAAAGTCTGAAGGTAATCCTAGACCTCTGCTCATGCACCATGACAAATTCACCCTTATGGGGTTGGATGAATGCTGATTTGTGTACCTTTAGTAACTTTGGTTGTTAGTTTTATGATCTTTGAGCTTGTAGGAATATGACCTTTGATTAACATAGAATGATTTGTAGCCATAAGTGATCTTTGTAACAGTTGAATTGATTAACATTGAATTGTATTCTCATCTGCAGATGGCAGGCTCATCACATGCTTCATTGGAGCGCAGACTAGCTGGAGGGTTGCTGCTTACTAAACTTGAAGAAGTCAATAAATCAGTAAAGGTTTGTGTCTTCTTCTAAGATACCATTATTCTCTTGAAGAACTTCCGATTTTTCTCACTCTAACTAGATAAAAGCACCATTTCTAAGTTTCGTCTTGCATTAGGGAACCAAAACATTACTGTTTCTTAGAAAAAATTATGTATTTGTTGACCATTTACTGATTTCAATTCAACTTCATTAGCATGGTCTTATTTAATGAATTTCTGTTCTTCCCCTCCCTCAAAAATCACCCCACTGGCATGAGTGATTGTTTGATCAGGTCTAGAAACTGCATTGTTCAATTCTGTTTTAGATTATTTGCATTCATCTTTTACTGACTTGTTTTTATTCTCTGTATTTGTTTTGAGCAGAGACTTGAGCTGCTTATTGAGAAGTCGCATGCTTCTCCCTCCATCAGATGAAGGCACCATAGTTTAGCACTGCAAGAATTAAATTGAATTGAAAGGAGTTTCCAAATGACTAGATCCTTATTTAACTATGGAAATAGTAAATAATGATTTCATTATGTTAGTGCAACTCAGTCACTGTTATCAATGATTGACTATAGAAAATTCCGGCTGAGGATTGTAGATTTTAGAACCTCAAATTTTGATTGCATTATTATCTTTACTATTTTCTTCCACTCTAGATTTTTAATTGTATATAGCCCTATTGATATATACCAAAAGCCTCTTTTGGTTTTTCCCTTCATATAATAACTAAATTCCCTCAATACTTGGTCTCTTGTAATTTTTCTTCTGTGTAAAATATTTACATTCTCTTGTTCCTTGAAACATTTATAAAATTGAATAAATTAAAATGTCTTTTACTTCACTTATGGGCCAAACATCAAACTTCATCCAAACAAATATCGAAATTTTTCTTCTTCAAACCTTAATATGTCATTTTGTGAAATCTATCAAATTTTATTAATTTTTTTACATGATTTCCGATTTATTCTTTTAAAACTAATTTATATTCAAATCCCATCATTTAAACCCAATATATATGAACATAAAATGATAGTTTAAGGGATTTTGGTAGGAAAAAATATGGACCGAAGTAATATATTGAAGGCCAAAAAAAAAAAAAAAAAAAACTCTTGCCCGAAACATGTTATATTCACTGTTTATTTTTTAAGTTAAATTGAATAAAATTACATGAAATTCCCCTGAATTTGTAACCCAAACATGCTTAGCTCCAGTCTTTGCAATTTCAAAATGTATACTCGTTTTTAAAATTAAAACAGTGTTTTATCAATACAAAATACTCACTAATTTTATTAGTAATAAATATCTATCAGAAAACCTTATTAACTGTTAAGTAAAATCTCTCTTACCTACTACAATTTTTCTACGGTAGAGTTGGAATGTGAACCTATGCTTATCTCCTTTAACACATGATTGAAACTACTATAACTTTCTATAGATGTGAAGTATATTTAGTCTTAGTCTAAGCTAAAATAGTCTTTTCCTCCATTGTAAGGAAGGTAGAATGAGGTAGGGTTAAATATGTTTACCGAAGTTAAAATTGAAATTTTTATGTGTTTCAAATTTTAATATATTTTTATTTCTATATTTTAAAAATCAAATAATATAGTATTCTTAATTTAATGATATTAATTTTAAGATATTTTAAATTAGAATTTGAATTAGAACATATCATCGGTATAAATAATTTGATTGTTAGTTTGAAATATTGATCGACATGTAAAAGTAATGTAATATAATTGAATTTAAAAAGTTATATCTATTTTTTTTTTAAATTTAGAGACCACTCTATAAAAAAGAAAAATTGAAAGAGAAATGAATTCCGACTTGATTCCAAAATTTAACGACTAAAACATATTTCAGTATGGAAAGTATCATTGTAGATAAATTAGGCAGTCAGTGTTGGGAAGCGAAAACCGTCATTTTTTTTATATAAATACGATAACATCTTAAACCAGATTGTTAAATTATTATTATAAAATATTTGAAAGTTATCTTGATTTTTGTTATACATATCAATTACGTCTCATTTTAATTAAACTCATTAAATAACCTATAAATTTAATAAATGCAATCTACAGATTATATAACATGAATAAGGTCCACTTTAATTTCTGTCTTAATCTTAAGGACTTATTCTAATTAATTGGACCTAAGGCTGGTCCATAGGGTGACCAAAACCCCTAAGTCAATTTAACTTCTCATTTTCAGCTCACTTTGCAAAACAATACTTTGCTCACGTTCATTTTCTCTCAACAGTACTCTGTTAGGATTTGAGTGAGAGTCCTTTTTTTTCTCCAAGGTTGTTGTGCATTTCGCTCATGTAAGTTAGACTTCACTCTCCTCTTCTCTTTTCCCTTGCCAATTGCACTGTTTTGTCTTGACTCATCCTTATAGACTCATTCCTGCTCCTATGTTCGTGCTTCCAGCTTACGAATCAGTTCTTGGAGCTGTGGTACCATTCTGCTTGCTTAAACCCCCTCGCAATAGCTCTTGAAAAGGTATGGGAAGCTAGGGTTCCTCGTATTTTCTGAATGTTTGTCTATTTTTGGCTTGCTTTGAGTTTGTATGACTTGTATGCTACCGTGGTTATATGGAATGCTTTGTTTTGTGGCTTGGGTTTGTAAGTATGGTTGATGCAGGTACGAACAGTGGCAAGAACTGATATTCTCGCACAAGCGAGCTCGTCTCGCCTAGGCGAGAATAGTAGAGGCTAGCCCAAGTTCCTGCTCGAGCTCTCGATCAGGCGGAGAGCTTTCATTTTGAGCGAGGTGTCATCTCGCTCAGGCGAGAGGGGCTCGCCTAAGCGAGAACTAACGGGAGCCTGATGTGTTTCGCTGCAGTTGTAGCTCAGGCAAGAGACCTCACCTTTGGGCGAAGGGCAGTCTCGCTCAGGCGAAGAGGTCTCGCCCAAGCGAGAACTCGCGAACCCTGTTGTGTGTTCTGTTGGCAGTTTCGCCTAAGTGAGGGCTTGTAGCTTGAGCGAAAGACCTCTTTCGCCTGAAAACGAGGATTCATAGCTTGAACGAGGCTGGTACTTGAAATTGTGTTCTTTTTCATGTTTTTGGTTGTTGGTTGTATGGTTGGTTGGAGTACCCTATTTAAAGTATGAAGTATGTGAATATGCATGAAATGTATGATTTATGATGCCATGAATATTGTATGAGATTAAATGGGGATGAGATGTTGCTATGTTGGAAGGGAAAGTATGATATTTGTTGGATGGTTGGTTATATATATTGGCATGAGATTGATATGCATGATAACTTTATTCTGGTTGGTAAGACATGATTTTTGGTATGAGTTAGGACATAATTCCATGAATCTCTAGGTGAGATCTCATGGTGGTGCCTCATGGTCATGACGTAATTCCATGATGGTTTCATGGTGGTGCCTCATGGTCAAGACGTAATTCCATGACCCCTGTTAGTGGGAGCTCATGGTGGTGCCTCATGGTCAGGACGTAATTCCACGGAGGTTTCATGGTGGTGCTTCATTATATAATTTAGTAAGGATTCAAGTAAGGATTACATCCTAACACTCTTAAGAGTCAGTTAGTCCCACGTAAAACGTACTGACTCAAGTGGTGAGAGTAGTAGGAGACCTTAGTCTTTGGCAGGATAATTGTCTTAGATGTTTGAAGGCTAACCTTGTGCGTGGTAGGGTGAAACCCATTGGGAATGGCTCTGTAGAGCAGTTGAGGCCACCATAAGTGCAAGCATCCAATGAATCTGACTGATTATATGTATCCGGATAATCGTGTCTTTGAGTCTCAGTGTTTTGCTTGTCGGTCATTAGATGCTTGGTTGATTTATGTACTCATGACTTTTATATTGTATGTTCAATTGCATGATGAAAACCTTTTTTACTTTAGCTTACCCTTTCTGTTTGATTGTCTGTTTGATGTGTGGTTTTCTCCTTTTGCGATGATCATCAATTTATTGATGTGAGCAGATGTGAGGACTCTTCGTGGTCATCAGGGTGATGGAGATTCTGTTGCGTAACCTGCCTAGGGTCGGATCCTCTTATTTCTGAGTTCTCTCTTAAGGTTGTAGCCCCTGTATTGCCTTGCTCTTGGAGCATATATTTTGGCTCCTATTAAACTTCTTTTTCAGATTGTTAATGGCATCATGATGTACCTTGGTTTCTTTCCTAGTTTATTCTGGATAACTGTAAGGAGTGACATTTATACTCCAAGACTTTTCTCTTTATATTATTCATCGTGATGTTTCATTTAATTAAGTTATTTATTAAATGGGACATTACAAACAAAATAAAAACACTTTTAATAAAAATTCTAATATACTACATACATTAGAAGATGGCTTTCAAAAGTACAAATATCAAAACAAATTTAAATTATATAGGACTTTCACATGACTGCTAGGTCGTTCACTTTGAACTTCGAAGAATAAATCAAATAAGAACTCCACTGATAGACGATGAAGCGAACAAAAAGTCTTCCAGCCAACTCCTATCTTGACAGATGTTGTTGTTATGATTAACCTACATTCGATTTCTCCTAACGGTCCATGGAGCACAAGACTTGAGAGTCCACTATTGCGATAATAATTGGCAAAGTCTTTCTTCAAATACTGCATAAACAAAAACAAACATATTATTATTATTAATTAAAGTGAACTACAAAAAATGGATAAAAATATTAAACAACAAAAGATATTACCAAGTGGTTGGCTTGATAATAAGATTGGGTCAGATTAACTTTAAAGTGAATAATGTTTGACGTAGTCAAAGGACGATGGAGGGCAATATTATTCAGGAAGTTGGATTGGATTTGGGGGTCAACAGAACATCTAGATAAGAGAATTTTAAAACAACAATTTCCAACATAGTATAAAACAAAGATCTTTTCTGACTTACTACCATGGAAAGATTTTAAATATTCCCAGCCTTGGGTAATCATTGGATTATGAGAATAGATGTTGTATGTAACCTGGTAAATATTAAGGTCATCATCAACAATAGTCCACTATGAACCGATCTCATTCTGAATTCGTATTAGGAACATTCGATCAATGTGTCCAAATGCCTTGTAAAAGAAAAAGATTGAAATCAAATACCAAACAACATTAAGAAGATAAAAACCACATGATAATGTAAATAAAAAAAGATATGAACCTGGCTATCGATGAACATCGTAATGAATCCTGCAATAACTTCAGCAGAACGTATGGATTGTGGAGTTGTTGGTATCGCGCAGCGGAATGTTTGGGCATGTGGACAAAAACCAAGAGGAGGGTGAATTGGGTTCTTAATAAAAATTGTGCTTTTAATATTTTCCCTTTTAATATCAAAGATCAATTAAATTTCTTTCCTTTATTTTCTAATAAACACAATAAAATAAAGAGAGTAGAGAAGAGAAAATTGCACAAAGTATTTATACTGGTTCGGATCAAAAGACCCTACGTCTAGTTGTTAATCTTTCAAAAAACGAGATTAACTAAATCACTAAAATAAACCAAACTTACAATCAATGATAAGAAAGATTAGGGTTTAGAAAACACCTCTCTTGAATCACACAAGAGATGAAGACACCTCCCTTGAAATCCACAA
>Ga0214544_1002628_pt1 | contig 37647 bp, 16 predicted proteins | sample CNSS3metaG_FD_160074 | JGI IMG/M metagenome (GOLD analysis project Ga0214544, IMG submission 160074) | Root nodule microbial communities from cowpea collected in UCLA plant growth center, Los Angeles, California, USA - CNSS3 | ecosystem: Host-associated > Plants > Roots > Nodule | place: USA...
GGGTTTTGAAAACATACACTATTTTATAGAGGTTTAACACTAAACCTTTGGAATTTAATGGAGATTTTAAAAACCCCAGTTAAGTTAATCCATTACTAAGGTTGTATTAACCTTCGCTAAATAACCCCGTTAAATGCAATTTTTCTTGTAGTGATCACTGTTACATATAAAAATTATAATTATTACCTAAGCATTTTAACTTTTACGTGCTTTTTTTTTCTTTAAAAATTTTTCCAAAATCACTCCCTTTTCTTATTTATGTATTAAATGGGGATAAGTGTCTTGTCGTTATCCCAACTCACCTTTTTATAGTAGTCAAACTCTCATCCTAATACCTAATTTTATCTTTTACAAAATTTATTGAAAAAAATATATAATAATTAATTTAAAGACTAAATATAATTACTTATTATATTAGAAAAGTTAGACATTGTTTTACAAACTAAAAATTATTAGATCTAAAATAGTCTTTAATATTAATAGAAATTTATAATTAATTTTGTACATTAAAGTATAAATTGGTTTATAATATTATTTACTAAGATTTTAACTACTTATAATTATTAATTTTTATTATTAATTAAATACTAATTTAAAATTAATAATAATAAGTAACCAAAATTGATAATGAATGTTAAAGATCAATTTAGAATTTCATTCACAAATTAATTATATTTTTTTTATGCTAAGATGACTCCACTTTTTTAATGTATTGAAATTAAGTAGATATTTATTATATAAACCAACTATTTACATTATTTTTTTACGATCTATGAAATTGTTTTAAATGATAAGTAATTCTAAAAAAAGTAATGTTGTTAATTTACATGCCGGGAGCCTGTTATAGTAATTTGTAATTTATTCTCTCTTTTCTTATGATTACGCTAAATGAATAAAATAATAAAAAATAGTTCAAAATAACTTAAACAATTAAAAAAAATACATTCTTTTCTTCTTCTATCCAATATAATTTTCTAATTCTTTCTTTTCTTTTCTCCTTCTATTTTTTCTTACTAAACACACACAATTAGAATCATTAATCCTCTTAATTAGTTTATAAACTTCTCTCTTCTCTAACAATTGATAAGTTTTAACCTTTCCAATTTTTATCACTCAATAATGTATATACAACATTCCATAAATAATCGATTCATATTTTTCTTGAAAAAAATAAAAAGAAATTGCAAATGTTGGCCTGTTTAAATATGTAAAGTAATATAAGGTATATAGAGGAAATAAATCTGGAAGGTAGAAGACAGAGTACCGTTTGGTGTGTATTTAATGTACTGCAGAGGGTAGTAGCTGAGGCTGAAGTTATTATCGTAAATAACCGTTACACTTTATGCATCTCATATTAATTATACGTAATTTACTGATTTTTTATATTCAAATTTATTAATTAAAGATGTAAGATTATGATAATTTAATTATAAAAGTGCAACAATTTTCTTCATGAAAAATGAATTTGAAAAAAACATCTAATTTTAAATTTAAATAAATCAAATTATATATCTTCCAAATTTATTTTAAAAGATATGAATTTAAAAATAAATATTAAAATTCAATTATTCAGATTTAGATGTGTAAAAGTCTAAATTAATTCTTTTTCAGAAATATAGATTTGAATTTAATTTTAAATTAATGAAAACGAATTTATTTATCATCTTAATTTATTTGTAATTTATCATAAAAGTGTAGAATATGGTACAACTTAATTTATTAAATCTTTTTTCTTTAAAATTATTTTGACCATTTTAAATATTCAAAATAGAATTTTAGGTTTAATTTGTCAACCATAATATATATTTTAATTCAAATTAACTTATTATAATTAATTAGAAAAGCAAATGAAAAATATAGAATAGTAAATAATATTGTAATAAATCACATAAAAACTTAACCATTTTAAAAAGATGTTAATGTAATTTAAAACAATTACAAACAATCGATAACATCATTATTGACTCAAAAAGTTAGCTTAAAGTCAATATACAACCACCACACGGACACAAAACAAAACACATAATACTTTATTTTTACTTACCTCAAATTTGATAGGAGGAGGTTTCACCAATATCCACACAAAATCTCTTCCACTCATAAATCATACATAACTATTTCTTTTAAATAAAAGAAACCAACAATACACCTATGTGAAAATAATATTCAAAATTAATTTTTGTAATCAACTTATTAATTGTGTTTTAAAAAAAAACACAAATAACTAAACTTTATTTTAAATTTTTTACTACAATTACTTTTTAATACGGTGAACACCACCATGTAAAATACATTATTATTAATACTAATATCAATACAAAAAATAAATTATAACAACACTTTATTAATTACTTAATAAATATAAACTCAAATCCTTTTCTTTCCAATATAGCAAACCGGCGCACACAAAAACGACCATAACCTGTTACTTTCCAAACGGTCCAAATTAAATGACATACACAGTGGTAACTATGTTTGGGTGATAAGATGGAGACCACAGACATAACCACATAAAACAACTTCCTAAAACAAAAACACCTGTTCAGATTGAGTAAGCATCAACCTCACTCTCGCAGCAAGAAGATAGGAGATATGGAGGGCATAGCACACAGAAGAGTGGAAGTGAATGGCATAAAAATGCATATCGCAGAGAAAGGAGAGGGTCCAGTGGTGTTGTTCCTCCATGGCTTCCCTGAGCTCTGGTACTCATGGCGCCACCAGATTCTGGCTCTCAGCTCCAGAGGATACCACGCTGTTGCACCAGATCTACGTGGCTACGGTGACACAGAGGCACCGGCTTCAATGAGCAGCTACACATGCTTTCATATAGTGGGTGATTTGGTTGCGCTTATAGAGCTTCTGGGTGTGGACCAAGTATTCCTTGTGGCTCATGACTGGGGAGCCGTCATAGGTTGGTACCTCTGCATGTTTCGCCCTGAAAAAGTGAAGGCCTATATCTGCCTCAGTGTTCCTTTGCTTCACAGAGACCCCAACGTCAGACTCGTCGATGCAATGCGTGCTATGTACGGAGACGACTACTACGTCTGCAGATTTCAGGTATATATACTTCTTCATTTTCCCCAACACTGTTTTTCATTTTACTGTTCTTTTTTCATGTGAAGTGAAAGGAGAATTTAGTGGAGTGATATCAGATCTGAAGGTAATAATTGTGTTCGATACTTGTGACAGAAACCGGGCGAAATAGAGGCTCAGATGGCTGAAGTTGGGACTGAGTATGTGCTCAAAAACATTCTCACAACTCGAAAACCTGGTCCTCCAATCTTTCCGAAGGGAGAGTATGGAAGTGGGTTCAATCCAGATATGCCGAATTCCTTACCCTCTTGGCTCACGGAAGATGATCTTGCCTATTATGTATCCAAATTTGAGAAAACAGGCTTCACAGGACCCTTGAACTACTACAGAAATTTGAACTTGTAAGTAATTTATAGTTTCTCGGAGGATATATAATTGTTTACACTATATATTCAAAATCAATGTTTCCTTTTCGGGGGAAGGATTGGAATAAGGAAGATATATTAGAAAGATTACTGATTCATTAAGTGTATTGTTGTTTACAGAAACTGGGAGCTGACAGCACCATGGAGTGGAGTGAAAATCCAAGTGCCGGTAAAGCACATCACAACTGAGTTGGACATGGTATACACCTCACTGAACATGAAGGAGTATATCCACGGTGGAGCTTTCAAACAAAATGTGCCAAATTTAGAAGAAGTGATTGTGCAGAAAGATGTAGCTCACTTCAACAATCAAGAAACAGCAGAAGAAATCAGTAATTACATATACGAGTTTATCAAGAAGTTTTGATCTCATCCAAAAATGACTTCAAAGTAGAATAAATTGTTGTTGAAGCTGCTGTGTTTTTTATTTTACGATGACTATATATGTACCGAGGAACACGAGTTGTTTTTGATTAATAAATATGATTTTAGTGTTTGAATATTATATTAGCAAAACTGTATAACTTCTTTTCAATTATCCGAGACTCATCAACTTAAGGTTACACTAGGTTCCCATCACCAAGATGCAATGTATTGCACAGTAAAATCGACTTTTCAATTCTGTTTCCATCACTATTTCCTTCTCATCCGCCCAAATAGCTTCGATCCATGCTCTCTTTGGTGCTACTTGTATCAGCAATATGTTATGCCGTGCCCGCATGATTTTTAGGATACTCCTACTAAAATTTTGACATAGTTCACAAGGAACTATGGTGTGAATTTTTGAGTAATGAAAAATATGGATAATTGTGGATTGGATTTTTCAATGTCCAAAATCTATAATTCAAATCTAGTTGAACCGGATAAAATGAATCTAAATTTTAATCTAAATTCTGTGTTGACTAGATCAACTAAATTTAGATTGTTTTTCGATCCAATTTAAATTGGATTAAAATTAGATTTAATCCACTTTGTCAATTAAATTGAATGAGATCAACCTAATATATTAAGTCCATTAGATATATATTGGGAAGACTAGGCTCGACCCTTTGTCTTAGGCCGACTCAACTTGATCTTTTGACTTAATCTTATGTTTTGGTTGCTCCGACTCAACAGACCTTCACTTAAGATCGACTTGACTGAGTTTTGACCGAGACGACTCGAACGACCTTTTGTTGGGCCAACTCGGCCAAACTTCATTGATTTGACTGACTTTCAATTGGGGTTGACTTATCCGAATTTCGACTCAAGCTGACTTGTCCAAACTTCAACCACTGCGGACTCGGTCAAATTTCGACAAGTGCCAAATTGGTTGAATTTCAGCAAGCCTTGATTCAATCGAAATTAGCTAAATTTGAATTATTATGTATCAGATCTAAAAATTTAAATATTTTGTCCACCTTTACTACAAAATATACATATACATAGTTAGAGATTACCCAAATTAGATACGCACTATATCAAGATTTATATATTAAGAAATTTCTTACACTACCAATGTAAGCGGTAAAGGAACCAAAAAATATTTTATAAAATTATTTAAATCCAAACACATCCAAACTGAAATTCTAATAAACTGATCTTCTACTATATAAATTAACATAAAATAATTATAATATAAAATTTTCAAAATATTTTATTGGACTGAAATAGACATGAAAATTTTGATGTTTTATAAGTGATAATTTTTCTACTAATGCAAATAAATGTGTGTAGAATAAATTTAAAAATGATGAATGTATAAATATGTTTACACTACTTGGGATTAGAGTACCAATTAATTCAAATGGAGAATACCAACGCAAATGCGTCCCTTCTGCCTCCGTTTATGACCAATCCTCTAAACAAGGAAGCTCCCAAATCTGATTCTTATATTTTTCACTTATTTTATCTCCTGTAAGACAGTGTGGGTTTAACCCTCGCTTTGAATTTCATTTTTAAACTTGAAACCATGTATGAACCTCGGTCATCCCCTCCCTGTATATTTAATTTTTGGATAAAATATGTTTTTTTTCTTTAATTTTAAATAAATTTTAGAATTATTTTATTTTAAAATGTTGAACTAATTTAGTTTTTTATCTTTCAAAATATATGGATTTAGTCATTCAAATCAAATTTTATTAAATTTATTTAACATTTCAAGCACGTTTCATGATAATGTTTGATTTAACATTAAAGCAAAAATGTATTAAACAGTATAAACAACTCAAGTACAATCCTGAAATGCGTACAAAACATCAAATAAACCTAATAAAATTTGATTAAAAAGACTAAATCCATGTATTTTGAAAGATGAATGACTAAATTGGTTCAAAATTTTAAAATAAACTAATTCCAAAATTTACTACAAGAACAAAAAAACATATTTAACCCTTAATTTTTAAAAATGAATTCAGTAATTACGTTCGTCTGGTCTACGCTCTCTCGATTCTTGATTAAAAATAAAAAACGAAGTTCGAAGCTATTTTGTTCATAAACAATACCTGGTCAAAATTTTTATGCTGTGCCGACATGATTTTTAGGATATTTCTACTAAAATGTTGATATATTTGAAAATGAAATGTGGTGTGAACTTTTGAGAACTACAAAATAAACATAGTTACACACCACCTAGTTCACACTCTATTAGAGGATTTATATTAAGGGATTTATATACTAAGTCACTCCTTCCATTATCAAAGTAAGTGATAATGCAACCAAAATATTGTTTTAAATTATTTAAATTCAAATATATTTATAATGAAATTAGAATAAATTGATTATTTTATTGAATAAATTAACACAATTCTTTATAATATAAAATTCTCCAAAAAAAATTATTGGAATTGAAACAAACATGAAAAAATTTATAATGTTTTATGTTACAATTATTTTTCTACTAACGATCTTGATAGATGTGTTTATACTAAATCTGAAAATATCAATGTGTTATAATATTATTTTATTAAAAAATTATATAATTATATATATATATATATATATATATATATATATATATATATATATATATATATATATATATATATATATATATATATACTAACATTGTGTTTATTTTTAACATTGTGTTTATTTTTACATGTACCACTGTTTAAGTGTGAGGGGGAGAACAAATAATCAGATGGAAACCATGTTTATTTCAAATGATTTCATCATAGAGTAAAGATATTCTTTGAACTCATTCAGAGTTCAAATTTTTTATTGATTCTTTTTATTGTTTTATACTAAGTCTTAAAAATATATTATATTAGTATTTTAAATATATTTTTAATATATTTTAAAATGTTAAAATTAATAATAATCAATATATTGTGAAGACACAATAAAAAAACAACACAAAAAAAATTAACAGAAAATCCAAATTCACTCTTACGACGTATCAGAGAGACATGAGTATTTACTGTTCATAACAGTAAAAGAAGAAAAAAATAGCCCTCCTTTATTTTGAACAAAGCTGTCAATAATATTCCTGAACCAAATAGAGATATTTTGCGTTAATTTATATTTTGTAATAACACTACTAATAACATACCAAATCATTTTATAATAACTCTACTTATACAAGTTTAGTACTGTGGTCATGGGTATAATGTTAACAATAGTTCTATTGTTAATATATAAATTATTATTTAAGAAAATGTATTTAAATTTTTTTCCTACAATTCCCAACAAATTTTAAAATTTTATCTTCCCAATTTTAATTTTAATTAGAAATATCAATTTTCATTTAAATTTCACATCATTTCAACTGTTCAAAGGTAAAATAGTAATAGCTTACTTTTATTTATTATTTTTTTAATCATCATACCCATCAAATCATACATTAATTTTTATAAATTTTTATTTCACAAATTATCCATTAACTCAAACAATAATACAATCATTTCTTCATTCTCTTAAATTTATCTATTCACTTTCCAATTTCAACTAAAAAGTGTTTTAACCATATATATATATATATATATATATATATATATATATATATATATATATATATATATATATATATAATACATACATTAAGTAATACTACAAGACACCTAAATATATTTTCAATGCATATTTAGTGGAGATCTTATTGTACCTTTTAAAATAGTACTATATAATCTTTAATCTTCTTACTTTAAAGTACCTATGTATATAGGTTACCAAAACAAAACAGTCACATATTCCTGTCTATGAAAAATAAAACAACCATAATTACATCAAAAACCAATTGTTACATTTGTGTGCTCGAAGTAGATTAACTTTTAGTACTTGTCATAATTACTTATAATTTATAATTATTGTTTTCCTAATGTACCTTCAGAGGAGAGCATGTTGTTGCATGATTGCAAATCTTTACTACGTGTATGTTATCGTTGAACCATCCATTTTGTATTTCATATTGTTAAATTTGTCTTGGACCATCCATAAATGTGTTATTATATATTTATATATTGAAGATATATTAATTTTGCTACCTATAATGATAGAGTTTACATAAACAATTATTTATAATAAAAGACATGGATGAAACTACTATAATTTTAAGAGTTAGAGTTAAAAGAAACTTCCTAGAAACCTTGACTATTATGACTTTAAATATGTAAACATATCATGTTAATTCTAAATTAAAAAAATTAAAACATAATTGTTGTTTTACTCAAAATGACTTATGAAATTGTTTTAAAAAACACAAGTAGTTTTAAGAAAAATTGTTAACTTATATACCTTGAACATGATATGATGATTTGCATTTTTGTACTATTTTCTTATAATTACACTAAGTCAATAAAATATTAAAAATAATTTAAAACTCAATTAGACAATTTAAAAAAAAAAACATTATTGTTCTTCTATTTCTTTCCAATATATAATTTTCTAATTCTTTCTTTTATTTTCTCTTTTTTCTATTTCTTCTTATCGAACATACATATTCATTAATCAATTCAAGTTTTTCTTGAAAAACCTGAAAAGAAATTGCAAATGTTCCCCTCGTTTAAATATATGTAACGTAATATAGAGAAAATAATAATAATTCTGGAAGATAGAATACAAAATACCGTTTGGGGAAATCGGTATACTGAGAGGATAGTAGCTGCAGCAGAAGTTATTGCGCAAATAACCGTTAAACCATGCATCTTATATTAAATAAACGTAATTACGGATTTTTTATATTCAAATGTATTAATTAAAGATATAAGATTATGATCATTTAATTAATTATAAAAGTTCAACACATCTTTTCATGAAATTTGAATTTGAAAAGAAAAACATCTAATTCTAAATTTAAATAAACCAAATTACATATCTTCAAAACTTATTTTAAAACATATGAATTTAAAAATAAATATTAAAAATAAATTATTCAGATTTAGATGTATGAAAATATATATTACATTTTTTCATAAATCTGGATTTGGATTTAGTTTTAACTTAATTTTTTATATTTGGATTGGATTAAAATTTAATTCCGTTTTCAATTTAGATTCATATAAGAATTTTCAAAATTATATTCATTTCTATTATAAGTGAATATTAAAAATAATGATTACATTATATAGGATATATCATGCTTTTATTAACATGTACAATAGTTTTGAAAGATGGTCATTATAATTGATAACAAGATAAGTATGGGTTTGACTATTTCATTTCTATCTCAAAATAAAAATTAATCTCCATCTATATTCTCATCTCTATAGTTATATTAAACGGATGTGACGTTTTTTACTCATCTTCATTTCAATTGAGAAAACATATTTACTATTTTAAATATTAATTATAAGTAAGCATAACCAAATGGATAAATCTCAGAAATAAGTTATAAAACTAAGTATAAAAAAAATCAATATAAGTTTTTCATATTACCTACCAAATCAAATGTATTTTACTAATTTAGAACTACATGTTTACGAAGAGAATAAATATATTGAAACAAGTATAAGAAAGAGAAAGAAAAAAAAAAAAAAATATATATATATATATATATATATATATATATATATTACTCATCATAATCGTACTTAATAAATACAGAAGTTTCTCATTAAAATTAGAACAAATTTAAAAAATATTTATGAAATAAGTTTATTTATCATCCTTAATAGAATTATAATGACTTAAATACCTTTTTGGTTCTCATTTTCGTAGTGTTTGTTACGGATGATCCTCATTTTGACAGAATGTTTAAAATGATCCTCATTTTTATCGAATATTTAAAATGGTCCTCATTTTCGCAATTCGTGTTTTATTTGGTCCTTTTCTGTAACGCCATTTAAATCATTAACAGAGCATTGTACAGGTGGCACAGTTTGTATTAGGGTGTGTTACGTGTACTGTACAGGTGGCTAATTAACGTTAAATTTTCAATTTAGGGGAAATTTTGCAATTAGGGAAATTTCTTCATCTTCATCTTTCTTGAGCTCAAATTTGCAGAGGAATCAACTAATACTTGTCATTTCCTAATTGGATTGCAGTTGCGCTCTTCATTTCAATTTTCCAATTAAGCATCATCAACGAAGTAAGTGGGTGTAGGGTTTTCTGGGTTGTGTTTGCTTGTGGGTTAGGGTTTTCGTAATTCTATTTTGGGGTTTATTTGTCTTTCGATTGTTGTGATGTTCTGCATGATTTCTAAATTACTTGTTGAGAATGCATCAACTGTTGAGAATGCATCAACTGTTGAGAATGCACCAACTGCTGAAACTGTTGAGTGCACCAACTGTTGGAACTTAAACAACTCAACCACCAAGGAATGAAGTGGAGAGTCAAGCAGCACTACTACCAACACCAAAAGAATCATCTCAGCAATTTATGATGAGATTACATTAGGAGGAGGCCATGATAGCAACTACAAACGTCTTAGTTATTTTTTGAAATTTCTGATGTAGAATTTATCATTGATGTACTGCATTTTGACTTTCCTTAAACTTTGTTCAATTTCACTTTTGTCAAACATTGATGTAGTGCATTTTGATGAGGATGAATTAACGTTATGAATTTAACTTCTTCCAGACTTAGATCAATTTAATTTCTCCCAAGCCTAGATCAATATCACTTACTTCAATGCTCAGATTAAGTTGTTATTTTGAACATGTTGGGACTAATATCAACATAATCAAACTAATTCATTTATTCATTTAACAATAGTACAAAATAGATTGGACTTTAAAAGATTACACACAATAATAGTACGAATAATACAATAACAACACAAGTGAACCTTATTACTAATTGTAGCCTCTTCTCAGCAACTTTCAATGACTTCTCCAAATCATTAATTTGCCTCATTTGTGTCATGATGATGACATCCTTTTTATCAACACCACCATTTGAAAAAGTTGCACCCCACATTATTGAAACTACCACTCTGTAAATCAATAAACCAAAAATTAAAACCAATTTATTATTAACACAAAAATAAAAACAGATTGTACCCAAAATTTTCTACCAATATTTTTTGGAGTTCTTGCCATCCTCAAAGTTGCCATCTCTCCGCAGCTACAACTCGGGATTAATCCATTTCTCGTTGAACCACCAATAGTGCAAGAAGATTGGGACCGTAATATACCTATATAATGAGATTGTAGGAAGAAGAAGATTGCAACAACACCAATTGGGAATGAAGGAACAAGATTACCAAAACTCACCAACTGTCCAAACATTCCTTACCCAAAACCCTAGCTCACTTATTTATCCTCAAATATCTAATTACCACATTTGTACAGTACACTTAACACATCCTAATACAAACCGTGTCACCTATATAATGCCCCGTTAATGATTTAAACGGCGTTACAGAAAAGGACCAAATAAAACACGAATTGCGAAAATGAGGACTATTTTAAACATTCGGTAAAAATGAGGACCATTTTAAACATTCTGTCAAAATGAGGACCATCCGCAGCAAACACTGCGAAAATGAGGACAAAAAGGTATTTAAGCCAATTATAATTTATCATGAAAAATATAGAATATGATAATGTTGTAACTAAATTGATTAAATCACTTTCTTAACAATATTTTGATCATTTAAAATATTTAAAATAAATTTTAAGTTAAATTTCTCAACAATAATACATATTTTAATTAAAATTAATTTAATATAAGTTACACTTAAAAAAGTAAACGAAAAATATAGAATAGCAAATGTAATAAATCACATTATATACTTAGTGATTGTAACCAAGATTTTAATGTAACTTTTAAACAATTACAAACAATATCTATAACATTATTATTGACTCAAGAAGTTAATGCATTTTTTTTAAAAGTAGCATCTATCGTAGAATTGCATCGAAATGATTTGTGTTTGGACAATTAAAAAGGAGAATGAATTGAGTTATTAATAAAAATTATGCTTTTAGAAATGTTCCCTTTTAATATTAAACTACATTTAAAATTCTTTCCTTTACCACGATAAAATAAAGAGTATATGGAAAAGAAAATTGTACAAAGTATTTATATTGGTTCAAATCAAAAGACGATACGTCCAGTTGTTAATCCCTCAGCAGCAAGATTAACTCAATCACTAAAATAAACCACAAATAAAGTTACAAATAAAAAAGTTTACTTAAGATTTAGAAAACACCTCTTTTGAATCTACAATAAATGAAGACACCTTCTTTAAATCACACAAGAAATGAACACCTCATTTGAATCAGACAAATGATGATCGACTTATCCTAACAAGAGCAACAACACTCAATCATTCAAGATCAACCTTGATGAAAGTTGTGGCTCTACCCACACTAGGTTTTTCAAAGTCTTCCCACGGAGAGTTCTCAAGTATTGAGACTTCTCTAACTTATGTATTTTTCAAATGAAAGCCTACCACTTAACTTATAAAAGCCTATTAAAAAATTAGGTTAACAATATGAAAAATTAAGTCATAACTACCACAAATAATGGATTATCATAAGTGATAATCGATTATCACATAAACTTTTATAAAAAATAAAAACATTTTTTTCATTGTGATAATCTATTATCAGTTGGGATAATATATTATCAGGAGGTGATACTCGATAATCAACTGTGATAATCGATTATCACATGGGCTTTTCTCAAATATCACTTTTAACTGAGATAATCAATTATTACTAAAAGTAGTAAATTTTTCTAATGAGTTTTACAAATAAATAAAATTCTCTTGGTGCTCTACTGCTTGAGTTTTACCTTTTGACTCTACATACTAATTTAACTACTTTAAATAACATACATCTAAACCCATAAGTGGACCTTCTTTATGAATGGCTCCCCCAAGTTTTTAATTTTAAGTTTTTAATTTTACTGTTTATTTATATATATATATATATATATATATATATATATATATATATATATATATATATATATATATTTATATGTATTTTAAATTTGAATTTATATATTATTATATTATTTATATACTTTTATTATTTAAAAAGTAAAATGAAAATGAATTTGGTGGACCTTAGATAATAAAGGGATTAAAGTTTTATATCTATTCATAAGGTTTTTTCACAATAAGTCATTAAAAAAAAAACTCATTTAACACTATAAAATAACAATATTTAAATTATTTCTAAATTTGAAATTTATAATATATTATTATATTATTAAAGTTAAAATATATTTTTATCTCATTTTTCGTTAAATTTTGTTAAATCAGTCTTAATTTTGTTTTTGTACTCAAATAGGTCTCAATTTTGTTTAATTTGATCTTTTTGTGCTAATACCATTTAAATAATCAATCATAAACAGTGACATCACGTGTCACTTAATGATTTTTTTGATTTTATATATTTTTTTAAATGTTCACATGTCAATTCAGTAATGTATCACGTGTAAGAGTTTTATATTTAATGTATTCCTATATTCATTAATTTTATTCAATTTGTTCTCAATTTTTTTGACATGAACCAATTTTATTCTTTCCAAATTAAAATCAAATTTAATTTTTATATTAAAATTTACATTTTTTTATTAAATATATTTAAATTCACATCATTAAAACAATTATATAAAAATTAAATTTATTTCCAATTTCAAAAAAGACCAAATTGTTTGATTAAAAATAAAATTAAACTAAATTTAATAACAAATAACAAATATAATAATTAAATTGAATATAAACATTAATTTTTACACCTAATAATATAGAGTGTTAAATTATTAAAATAAATAACGAAGTAACACTAACAATCATATTCTATTAATAATTTAAACTGTTATAAAAAAAATAAATTAAATAAAATTAATAAATAATAAAACTTATTTAAAAAAATAAAATTAGAACTAATTTAATAAAATTGAACGAAAATGAGAATCTAATATTTTAATAAAAGTGTAAAGGGCAAGAGACGAAGAATAATAACATAGTTCTTCTGGAATAATCTAAATAAAATGAGGCAAACAGTGTGCTCATGATTGGTGATAAAAGGGAAACAAAGACTTAACCCCTTTCAGATTGAATTGGCCCCGAAACTAAGTCTCACAGCAAGAAGAAAAGAGATGGAAGAGATAGCACACAGAACAGTGGAAGTGAATGGAATAAAAATGCATATCGCAGAGAAAGGAGAAGGTCCAGTGGTGTTGTTCCTCCATGGCTTCCCTGAGCTCTGGTACTCATGGCGCCACCAGATTCTGGCTCTCAGTTCCCAAGGATACCACGCTGTTGCACCAGATCTACGTGGCTACGGTGACACAGAGGCACCGGCTTCAATCAGCAGCTACACATGCTTTCACATAGTGGGCGATCTGGTTGCGCTTATAGACTCTCTGGGTGTGGACCAAGTGTTCCTTGTGGCTCATGACTGGGGAGCCATCATAGGTTGGTATCTCTGCATGTTTCGCCCTGAAAAAATTAAGGCCTATGTCTGCCTCAGTGTCCCTTTTCTTCGCAGACACCCCAACGTCAGAACCGTCGATGGCATGCGAGCTGTGTATGGAGACGACTACTACATCTGCAGATTTCAGGTATATTCTTCTTTTTCTACAACTACTGTTTTTAATTTTCCTTTTCGGTTTTTTTTTTTTTTTTTGTATGTGAAATGAAAGGAGAATTTCGTGGATTGATTTTAGATCTGATGGTAATAATTGTATTCAAAACTTGTGACAGAAACCAGACGAAATGGAGGCTCAGATGGCTGAAGTTGGGACTGAGTATGTGTTGAAAAACATCCTCACAACTCGAAAACCTGGTCCTCCAATCTTTCCGAAGGGAGAGTATGGAAGTGGGTTCAATCCAGATATGACTGACTCGTTACCCTCTTGGCTCCCAGAAGATGATCTTGCCTATTATGTTTCCAAATATCAGAAAACGGGCTTCACAGGACCCTTGAACTATTACAGAAATATGAACTTGTAATTAATCTATGGTTTTCTTTTCAGTGAAAATTGATGAGAAAGAGAAGTAATTAATTAAGTGTATGTTGTTTACAGAAACTGGGAGCTGACAGCACCATGGAGTGGGGTGAAAGTGCAAGTGCCAGTAAAGTTCATCACAGGTGAGTTTGACATGGTATACACCTCACGAAACGTCAAGGAATATATACATGGTGGAGGTTTCAAACAAGATGTGCCAAATTTAGAAGAAGTGATTGTGCAGAAAGATGTAGCTCACTTCAACAATCAAGAATCAGCAGAAGAAATTGGTAATTACATATACGAGTTTATCAAGAAGTTCTAATCTAATTCAAAAACGACTTCAAAATTGTTGAAATTGCTGTGTTTTTTATTTTATGACTAGTTATGTACTGAGGAACACAGGTTACTTTTAATTATGCAGGACATATTGCATAAATAAGAAAATTCATCTTAAGAAAAGCTAATTCTTTCCTTACATTTGTTGTGCTCTGTGGAGTTCTGTAGTTCTTGAACAGTGTGTCTGTGAATTAGTCGTACGTGCATAATACTAAGGTCCTGATTGTAATGAGATTACTGATCATAAACAAGGCCCATTGATTATAAAGTGAACAAGCTTGAGAACTATTTTTTAAACAAGATGGAACTGATTTGCGGGCAAACCTGTTACGATTTCAAAGAAGAAATGTATGGGAAAGTTGCATCCACACTTCTTCATGAAGAGTTCCATGGAAAAACACATTTTAAACATTTTTTGTTCATGGGTGTAAGAGCAGGAAAAAATTCTAACCTTAGTCAATTTCGTAATGGGAGACTAAGTATCCAAATTGTGTATGTATCCCTTAGCTACTGTTCCACACACAGCTGAATGTTTTACCTGATAATCATATGTAAAACATTTTCATAAACTATGTTTTTAATCATCATTTTTTTCACAGAAAAATCAATTTGCAATCCTTAAAAGAGTATTAATCTTGTTTCTTCATCTGTTTACAAAATTCAACTGTGGTCTCTTAAGTTCACAAAATATCGAATTGTTTAATATGTTAGTTTACGTGATAATCAATGTAAAACATTTTCATAAATGATGTTTTGTCTCCACAAAATCTACATATAATATCATTGAAAAAATATTAATCTTATTCATTTCTTACAAAACTCGCTTTTAATTTCTGAAAACATTTTTTATTAGTCTTAATATTTGTTACCATTTTTTGTAATTCTTTCGATTATCACCAATGTGTAATAATGTGACATTTATTTGATCTGTTTCATGGACTATTATTTGACTAGCTAATCAATCAGGAAAAAATGAGTTTTTGGGTTTGGTTGTTTTTATTATTCTAACTGATTTTATAGATTGTGTATTATGCATTATGCTTAATTGGGTTTCTGATTTGTAAGTTAAGAATTATTGATTCTGCTTACTATTTTCTTTCTCTTGTTTTATTGAAAAATTCATTTTTTATAATGAAAATGTTGACAATAAAAATGTATAGTACTTTGAAACTCCTATAAATGTCCCAAGTGAAGTCAGACATAATTTTTAGAGTAAGATTTTTACTTAAGAACTCAGATACAAAAATTTACTTTTACATAATCTTCCAATGAAGCAACTTTCAATATCTACTTTCAATATCTACACTAAGAAGAAAGAGTCATTATAAAGATATAAACAAAACTTTGATTAAAATCTAAAAATTGAGATTTATCATTTTTATTTCTCAAATGACACAATGAGACTCACAAAAAAGGATATAAAATTTCAGAAGACCTTGCATTAAAGATCCTCGTAAACCACAGTTACAATTTAATTTACATAAAATTCATAGTTGAATATATGGAAGTGTATAATTTGCAATTAATCAAAATTCTTGATAATACAAGATCCTAATATTAAATAGAGAACCAAAGCAAAATGCATATCACAAAAGAAAGGGCCCTCAATTATTCATCAATGTTCTCGTTGTAAGCTTTTTTTTTTCAGTGTTATGAAGCTGTGGGCCTGGCCTTTTCGGAGGCCCAAGGCCAACCCTACTATAGGACCCCAATACCCTTCCAACTCACTCATTCCTCACTCTTCTGTTTTTCAGAGCTGCTCCTCTTCCTTAAAACACTCCTGGCTGAAGCAAGAGCTCTGCTAGGGCATAGGTTATGTTCTTTTCCAGCTAGCTCCTCGGTTTAATATTCTCAGGTAAGTTGAACTCTAACTTCATCCTTCCCCTTCTCCAGTTAGAAACTTCGATTCTGTCTTACATTCTCCCTGATACCCATTCTCAACTTCGTGAGTGTTCCTTCTCAGCGTTGTAGGTTGTTCCAGAATCTCGTTTGCGCTTACTTGGGTCACCTCTTCTTGCGCTAGTGTCTAAAAAGGTAAGGGAAGCTAGATTCACAGTCCGAGTTATTTTGTGTGTTTCTTTTTGGGTTGATCTGTGTTTATATGCTTGAGTAGTATGTTTTATCAAATGAAACTGAGTTGCATGTGCTCTTGGATGTTGGTTGTGTTGTTTTTCTGCCTAGGATGCGTGGAATAGTGGGGGAGAACTGATATTCTCGCCTAGGCGAGCTCGTTTCGCCTAAGCGAGAATATCAGAAGCTCGCTCAGGGTTCTGCCTCAAACACTCGCCCAAGCGAGGGGCTACGTGTTTATGGCATGGTTGTATGCCCAAGTTTCCCTCTATGCACTCCTTTGGATGACTGTTAAAATACATTCTGTAACTTTGGTTTCTTCTGTCAGCTTTGCTCCTTGATATTATAACTATGCGATGTTTTATTTAGTAGAATAATCTATTTAAATGGGATGTCACATTTTTATGGTATCAGAGCCTTCGTTCCTTAGTGTCTGTGGGCTATGTGTTTGCTTAGCTTTCGTTGTGCCTTCTTGTCGTGTTTAGATGAGTTTCCAATCTAATCGAGTTCTGATGGTTCTTTCTGTGTGTCCAGTGTTATGGCACCCCCGCGTATCGCTCCTCCTCCACCCCCTCAGGGCGATGGGCAAGATCTGGCTAGGGTGATCGAGGCCATGGCTGCTGCTTTGACCCAGCAAAGCAATGCTATGATGCAACAGCACGAGGCGGCGATGCAGCGCCAAGAAGCCTCTCTTGAGCAGCAGAACTTCATGATGCAGCAGATGGAAGTTGTTAGGCAGGCTGCAGAGGACGCTCAGAGACAGCATGTGGATGCTCTCCGTCAGTTAGGGGAGAATGCTGCTGGCGCTCAGATGCATGGTCCTCATCCCCAACCTCCACCCCCTGAATGGAGTTTGGAAGACTTCTTGAAGCACCGCCCCGCCAAGTTTGATGGCAAGTCGAGTCCCGATCAGGCGGACCAGTGGATGAAGGATATGGAACGCATCTTTGATGCCAAGAGGTGCCCCGATGAGAGCAGGCTTGCTTTCACTATCTACATGCTCACGGGAGAGGCTGAGCATTGGTGGGCCAGCATGAGGCTGGTAATGGAAGAGAAGAATGAGGATATCACCTGGGAAGCCTTCAAGAGGAGGTTTCTTTCAGAGTTTTTCCCTGATAGCGTGAGGTACGCTAAGGAGGTGAAGTTCCTTCAGCTGACGCAAGGGAACAAATCAGTAGCAGAGTACGCCGAGAGGTTCAAGCATCTGGGACGTTTCTACACCATGCCGCTCGATGAGGAGTGGCGCTGCAGGAAGTTTGAGAATGGTCTTAGAGGGAACATCCGCTTGATGGTGGCCCCGCTGTCCATCAAGGACTTTGCGGCCTTGGTGGAAAAGGCCAGGGTCATGGAGCGTATAAAGGTAGAAGTGGAAGCCCAGCAGCCACCACAGAGGGTTAGCAGACCATCCGGGTCCAGGCTGAGAGTTGATGAGAAGAAGAAACCGTATGCTAGGCCTCATCCACAGCCACAGGGGTCTAGAGGCTTTCCTTCCCCACCCAGTAGGATCCAGTGCTATCATTGCGGAGGGCCGCATGGGAAGAATTTCTGTCCACAGCTATCAGGTTTTCGCAGGTGCAACCATTGTGGTAGGGAGGGCCACTTTGGTAGGGATTGTCCTACTCTGAGGAGGACAGGGGCACGACCCTCACCACAGACTCCGAGCCAGACTTCGGGTCAGACTCAGCAGAGGAGGGGAGGCAGCAGGCCTCAGGCTACAGGCAGGGTCTTTGCGATGACCGGGTCAGAGGCACAGGTTCAGGTAACCTTGTGATTAGTTGTTGTGTGATATCTGGAAAGTCTTGTTGCGTGCTTTTTGATTCTGGAGCGACACACTCATTTGTGTCAGAGTCTTGTGTGCGGGAGTTGGGTCTGTCGGTGTGTGAGCTACCGTTTGACCTCGTGGTATCTACCCCGGCATCTGGGTTGGTTAGGACTTCCTCTGTGTGTGCTATATGTCCAGTTGAGGTAGAGGGGCGCGTATACAAAGTCAATCTCATATGCCTCCCTCTGCAAGGGCTTGATGTGATCTTCGGAATGGATTGGCTCTCTGCCAATCATGTTCTCATAAACTGTCGGGAGAAGAAGCTGTTGTTCTCAATCTCAGAGGAGCCTGAGTTGTTGTCTTCTCATGGGGTTATGAAGGAAATCTAGGGCAGCGCACAGTGCTTTATGGTTTTTGCCAGGATGGAGGTTGAGAAGGAAGAGAGGATCACCGTGATACCAGTGGTCAAGGAATTTGAGGATGTGTTCCCCGAAGAGGTACCAGGTTTGCCCCCAAGGAGAGAAGTTGAGTTCTCCATAGACTTGGTACCGGGAGCCGGCCCTGTGTCGATAGCTCCCTACCGCATGGCCCCAACAGAGTTGGTGGAGTTAAAGAAGCAGATAGAGGGACTGCTAGAGAAACAGTTTATACGGTCGAGTGCTTCGCCATGGGGAGCGCCTGTCTTGTTGGTAAGGAAGAAGGATGGCGGCTCGAGGTTGTGTGTAGATTATAGGCAACTGAACAAGCTGACTATCAAAAACAAGTACCCCTTGCCGAGAATAGATGATTTGATGGATCAGCTGCATGGGGCGTCGGTGTTCTCCAAGATTGATCTTCGGTCAGGTTATCATCAGATTCTGGTGAAGGCAGGAGATGTTGAGAAGACTGCTTTCAGATCCAGATACGGGCATTACGAGTATGTTGTCATGCCATTCGGTGTGACTAATGTCCCGACTTTGTTCATGGACTACATGAACCGGATCTTCCGTCCGTTTCTAGATAAGTTTGTCGTGGTCTTCATAGACGACATTCTCATCTATTCCAGGACGCATGAGGAACATGCCGAGCATTTGAGGGTAGTGCTTAGTATCTTGAGGGAGAAACAACTGTTTGCCAAGTTGTCAAAGTGCGACTTCTGGATGAGGGAGGTGCAGTTCTTGGGGCACGTGATATTAGCTCAGGGTATAGCTGTGGATCCAGCTAAGGTAGAGGCCGTGATACAGTGGGAACGTCCCAAGTCAGTGACGGAGATTCGAAGCTTCATGGGTTTGGCTGGCTATTACAGGAGATTTATAGAGGGGTTCTCCAAGATAGTGGCACCCCTGACACAGCTAACCAGGAAGGACCAACCGTTTGCATGGACTGATAGATGTGAAGAGAGCTTCAGAGAGCTTAAGCAAAGGTTGACGAGTGCCCCAGTGTTGGTAATCCTAGATGTGAGTAAACCCTTTGAGGTTTACTGTGATGCCTCTCATCAGGGCCTTGGGTGTGTCTTGATGCAAGAGAGGAAGGCGGTGGATTATGCTTCGAGGCAGTTGAAAATTCATGAGAAGAACTATCCTACTCATGATCTCGAGTTGGCAGCAGTGGTTTTTGCTTTGAAAATTTGGAGGCACTACCTGTATGGTGCGCAGTTCCGTGTGTTTAGTGACCACAAGAGGCGGTGGATAGAGTTTTTAAAGGACTACGACTTTGAGCTTCTCTATCATCCAGGGAAAGCGAATGTGGTGGCAGACGCATTGAGTAGGAAGACAGTGCATGTGGCACACTTGATGATGAAAGAATTAGAGTTGCTTGAGAGTTTCAGAGACATGAAGCTACAATTTGAGTTGGAGCCGGAATTCATTAGGTGTAGCACCTTGGTCATATCTAGTGACTTTCTGGGCCTAATCAGGGAGAGGCAAGTAAGGGATGTTAGTCTGCAGAAGGTGAAAGAACTACTGGATCGGATCCGGCCAAGGAGTTTGCCTTGGGTAAGGATGGTGTGTTGAGGTTCAGAGGCAGGGTTTGTGTACCAGAGGATGTCGAGTTGAGGAAGTTGATCCTTGAGGAGGGACACAAGAGTCGTCTTAGTCTGCACCCTGGCATGGCTAAGATGTACCAAGACCTTAAGGAGAACTTCTGGTGGCAGGGCATGAAAAAGGAGGTTGCACAGTTCGTGTCGGCCTGTTTGACTTGTCAAAAGGCTAAGGTGGAGCATCAAAAACCTGGTGGAACGCTCCAGCCCTTAGATATCCCGGTGTGGAAGTGGGATAGCATAGCCATGGATTTTGTTACCCACTTGCCTCGCACCGTGAGAGGGCATGATGCTATATGGGTGGTGGTAGACCGGTTGACGAAGAGTGCTCACTTCTTGGCAGTGAATCTCAGAATGTCTATGGCCAAGTTGGCCCAGCTTTACATCCGAGAGATAGTGAGACTTCATGGAGTGCCTAGTAGCATAGTGTCTGACAGAGACCCTCGGTTCACTTCAAGGTTCTGGCAGACGTTGCAGGAGGCTATGGGTAGCAGACTGAGGATGAGTTCTGCTTATCATCCTCAGACGGATGGCCAGTCAGAGAGAGTGATTCAGTCCTTGGAGGACTTGTTGAGGACTTGTATCTTAGATCACCTTGGCAGTTGGGACGAGGTGTTACCGCTGGTGGAGTTTACCTATAACAACAGTTACCAAGTGAGTATAGGGATGGCGCCTTATGAGGCTTTGTATGGGAGAAGGTGTAGGACTCCTTTATGTTGGTACCAGGACGGTGAGTCAGTTTTGGTAGGACCTGAGTTGTTGCAACAAACCACAGAGAAGGTGCAGTTGGTGAAGGATAGATTGCAAGCATCTCAGAGTCGGCAGAAGGCATATGCAGACCGAAGAAGGAGACCCCTAGAGTTTGAGGCTGGGGAGCATGTGTTCTTGAGGGTGACCCGAACCACTGGTGTGGGGAGGGCTATCCGCTCAAGGAAGTTGTCTCCTAAGTTCTTGGGTCCGTATCAGATCTTGAGGAGGATAGGGCCCGTGGCTTATGAGATTGCATTGCCACCCCAGTTGGCTAATCTACACCCAGTCTTTCATGTTTCACAGTTACGGAAGTACGTGTTCGACCCGTCACATGTGTTGGAGGCGGAGGATGTGGAAGTCAGGGAGAATCTCCAGGTAGTGGTACAGCCCGTGGCTATAGAGGATCACCAAGTGAAGGAGTGCAAGGGAAGGGCCACTAGTCTTGTGAAGGTCATCTGGGACCGGAGGACAGGTGACGCTACCTGGGAGCTAGAGGAAGATATGAAGAGTTCTTATCCGCATCTGTTCTGGTGAGTCTAATTTTTCGAGGACGAAAAATTTTTGTTGTTGGGGAGATATTGTAAGCTTTTTTTTTCAGTGTTATGAAGCTGTGGGCCTGGCCTTTTCGGAGGCCCAAGGCCAACCCTACTATAGGACCCCAATACCCTTCCAACTCACTCATTCCTCACTCTTCTGTTTTCCAGAGTTGCTCCTCTTCCTTAAAACACTCCTGGCTGAAGCAAGAGCTCTGCTAGGGCATAGGTTCTGTTCTTTTCCAGCTAGCTCCTCGGTTTAATATTCTCAGGTAAGTTGAACTCTAACTTCATCCTTCCCCTTCTCTAGTTAGAAACTTCGATTCTGTCTTACATTCTCCCTGATACCCATTCTCAACTTCGTGAGTGTTCCTTCTCAGCGTTGTAGGTTGTTCCAGAATCTCGTTTGCGCTTACTTGGGTCACCTCTTCTTGCGCTAGTGTCTAAAAAGGTAAGGGAAGCTAGATTCACAGTCCGAGTTATTTTGTGTGTTTCTTTTTGGGTTGATCTGTGTTTATATGCTTGAGTAGTATGTTTTATCAAATGAAACTGAGTTGCATGTGCTCTTGGATGTTGGTTGTGTTGTTTTTCTGCCTAGGATGCGTGAAACAGTGGGGGAGAACTGATATTCTCGCCTAGGCGAGTTCGTTTCGCCTAAGCGAGAATACCAGAAGCTCGCTCAGGGTTCTGCCTCAAACACTCGCCCAGGCGAGGGGCTACGTGTTGAGCGACATGCCAGCTCGCTCAGGCGAGACAGCGTCGCCTGAGAGAGAAATCGTGAAATCTTCCAGGACCTACTGTTGTAGGCTCGCCTAAGCGAGAGCTCATCGCCTGAGCGAGACAACTTCTCTCGTCTGGGCGATGGCTCCTAGCCTGAGCGAAGCTGCCACAGCAAGTTGCCTAAATTTTGTTTTCTCTCTGGTTTGAGAGGAGATCTGTGTAACTTATTTGACTTTCACTTTTCAATACCTAAAGCATGTGATTATATATATAGTTGTCTGAATTCCATGAACTAAAAGTTGTATGTTGGCATGAACAATACATGGATTGAGGTTGGTTGGTTGGGAACTTGCATGAGAATTAGATGTTTTGAGATAAAGGTGGTGGATATGGTATGAAACATGATTTTGGTGTGTGATAGGCGTAATTCCATGAGTCTCATGGGGGAGATCTCATGGTGGCGAGTAGTGTATATATTAGAATAAAGATTCAAGTAAGGATCGCATCCCGAAACTCTAAAGGGTCAGTGAGTCTCATGTAGAGCAAACTGACCCAAGTGGTGAGAGTAGCGGGAGGCCCTAGTCTCTGGCAGGATAATGGCCTTAGACGTTTAAAGGCTAACCTCGTGTGTGGTAGGGTGAAACCCATTGGCAATGGCTCTGCAGAGCAGTAGAGGCCACCACGAGTGCGAGCGTCCAGTGAATCTGATCCTAGTATATGTATCCGGATAATTGAGTTATAGTGTCTTGCTCCGGATAATTGAGTTATAGTGTCTTGCTTGTTTGTCATAACCTGACTTATGTGTCTCTGTGTTGTATGCCTGAGAATGTTCATGTACTTGTTCTTTTACACTATTATAAGTTTCCAATTACACTAGCTCACCCCTTGCATTTTGTGTGTTCCTGTTGTGTTTTCTCTTTTGCGATGATCACCATTGGTGGGAGCAGATGGAAATACTTCTGAAGGTAGGCCGGATGGTGGTAACAGTGCAGCCTAGTGGGCCCGTTGATATGACTTACGAAGAGGTTCTATGGCCCTAGTGCCTTGCAATTTCGTGCACTTAGAGCATTTCTTTTGTACAACTATTAAACTTTCTAGATTTATTTTGTTTATGGCATGGTTGTATGCCCAAATTTCCCTCTAAGCACTCCTTTGGATTACTGTTAAAATACATTCTGTAACTCTGATTTCTTCTGTCGTAAAATAATCTATTTAAATGAGATGTCACACTCAACCGTGTTTATCTACTAATTCGAGTTCTACTGTGTTGCTATCATTTGCATGCTGTAAGCTCATGAAATATCCAAACACCAAAAAACAAAACAAGACGGAACATGAATCAAAATAAACACCTACCTCTTTTGACAAAAACGCATCATAAAAACTACCATCCAGCAAAAATAAAATAAACATTATGAAACGATTCACGATGTTTACATGTTTTATGTCGAGAAAAATTTCCATTTAATGCTAGCTTGTAAAATTTACAGATAAATTATTTCACAAAAAAATGGTTGTAGGAGAGGGGTGGGTAGCCCACTCCATCGAAGGATAAAAAATGTCAAGAGAAATGACTAGGTTTTCAATTCATGAAACGAGTAAATACATCTTAATGCAAAATATGGGGCCAAGATCGATGTCCATAACTGAATTCTTACCAGAAAAATATGAGAAAAACAGTCACCAGAGCCTATAACAAAAAGTTGAATTTCAGAACACTATTAAAAAATAGAAAGCTATCTTCTTAAACTCTAAATCCTCTGCTGTTCCTCCTTCCTCTTGCCTTCTCAAACTTTCTTCCCTTAGACCGAACATAGGGTTTGGTATGGCTGTGTGGCACACCAGGAGCAGGACCAAAATGTTTCACAGCTTCACGAGCATTTTTGGGGCCTCTTAGAAGGACCTGCATACAAGTACATAAATCAATTTCACCCTCACAAAAGTTTAATTCCTATATATCAATTGCATGCATGATTTTACATTGGATAAATTATTATTTCATGCAATTAAACTCAACGCTGTCAACCAGAGAGGCAACACTAGTATAAACAATAGGCTTGTGATTTCTATACTAAAAACGAACACCAACAATCAAACTAAAGACGTGAAAAAACAAATTATGTTTAACAATGAGTGCTAAAGAACCAAATAATATTTTAATTGACACAACCAAAGTACTAAGATATAGAAAATCCCTCCAAAAACAACAAAAACCAATTTTGTTTCCCACACATACCGTATTCTGACCCAAAGGAGCCCTAAGGGCAAGTTGATCAAATGTCAAACATTCACCACCGGCCTTCTCTATTCTTGCACGTGCTGTCTCTGTAAACCTGAGTGCTGTAATTTTCAATGGTGGAACTTCATATACTCTGATATCATCAGTTACAGTCCCCACCAAAACAGCAATTTTACCTTCCTACACTCCAAGAAAATAAAACATTGGTGAAATTTAGACCATAACTAATACTTAATTAACCGAAAAGAGCAACAGCTACACCAGTACAAAAAAAGATGAAAAAGTATGAGATAGGGAGACATACCTTCCCCTTTGTATACTTAATCAACCTCGACAAAGAAATTGGAGGCTTGTTCACCTTGCTCATGAACAAGCGCTTAAGTATCACAGCATTGAAATTGCTGCCAGTCCTTCGAACAAGGAAACGATAAAGCTGGACATGTAACAATTAATCAGAATCTGTCTATGCATAAGTAGTAAATCTAAATATACTTCTGATTTAAAGAAAATTATACACAGCAAAGAAACCATTGTTTCTTATCCTAGAAAAAATGATGCAATATAACAATCTCAACATACTTGAAATTTGATAAACAATGATAAAAAAATTATTTAGTTCCCTCAGTACAATAGAAGTAATAATCAAATGATATCAGCATTAGCATGGTAAATTAGAAAGCATCATTGGGAACCTAAAATGCGTGGACGTGCAATGACAATATCATATTCAAAAAGTAGACTACCTCCACGTAGGGGGGAAAAATCGAAACTTTAGCAGCATTAGAAACAGTGAGACACTAAACTATTTAAAATAGGTATGCACAAGGGACCTTTCATTAACGAGACCATTCAGTATTGGAATTGAAAATACTGTGAAGTATGAGAGAAAAGTGTGCAGAGGCTCAGACAAATGTGGAAAAGGTATAGTCCCAGACCTTTCAAATGGAGAAGGGTCTCATAATGAGCTGGGATTCACATTTATCATCATCGTCGTGAAAAACGAAAACACACATCGGATCTAGGGCATCAAATTCATAACAAATATTGCAAGATAATATCGAAAAGGGAGAAACCTTGACAAGTAGTTTGAGGTAGATGTCGTTGGACTTGGGTGCTGTTCTTTTGGTCTTCTTGCTCTTACCTCCAGCCTTAAGATCGATCCCCTGCGTATCATAGGCAAATAGAAATGCATAAAACGTTGTCGAATATAACCTTAACACGGATTACAGCTAGGTTTAAAGGAACAAAACAGAGAGGGAGAAGAAAATCGCTTACCATTGCCGCTGTGGGTGTTGGAACAGCACAAACCTGTGAATGGTTATGTCTCAAACTAAACAGCGAGTCTAGAATGAAGTTATGTATGCTAGGGTTTTTACTAATGGACCTGGGCCTCGTGCTTGTATTTTGGGCTTGGTGACTTACGAGGCAAACGAAGGCCCAAAACTACATATCCAATCTACTTTTCAGATTCGGACCATGTACGGAATGGTACACTATTTATCGATTTTTAACTTAAAACTGGGACATTATACTTTTTCACATCATACTTATCTCTTTTAATTTTTTTTCTATTTTAATACATGTCGTCTAAACTGGGACACGTTAAGTTGAAAATTCGAACTTAAACTGATTTGAAATCATATCTTAAAATAAGTTATTTCGATTATAACAATTTTTAACTTATAGTTAAGGTTTGAAATGGGAAACTAGCTCAACTTTTTTTGAAATTATTAATACTATTCTATTGTAATACATATGAAAAATAAATAACATAAATAGTAAATTTAAGAAATAAGTTATAATTCAAAATAATATATAATTAAATTACTATCATAATTTAAATTTTTATTTACTTTAATAAGGTATTTATATTTTTAATCCCTCGGAGTATTTTATAACTCATTTGATTTCTATCCTGCAATTTAAAACCAAGCGTTGTCAGAAAAAAAAAAACCTAAAAATAGGCTATTTAGTCATGGTAAAGGTTTTAGGTAAAGATTACTTTTGAAGTAAAAATTACTTTAAATTATTGTTCCTTGGTGAACACCATATAAGGTCTATTATAAGGCAAAATGATGAAACTCATACTATTGTTGTTTTTTTGCCTTTTGGATAATTGTGACTATAAAAATGGATATGGCTGAGTCTTGTGTTTAGAGGCTCACAAGTTTTAAGAAAACATAGGTTTAGTAAAAGAATAAAACCCAACAGCATCCTGGTGAAGTTGAGAAAAACCATGACAAACTTATCCATTCGGAAAGAGAAAAAACACCTACGAATAAGACATATGTTTGTTAATTAAGATATGGTGATAATCATTATGAACATCCTTCTTGGTTGGATACCATGGCACGAAATGTTTAAAAAATGGAAATAATAGATGAAATCACCATTACAGACACTTTTTTTTAAAAAAAAAAAATTGTTTAAAAAATAATAGATGAAATGTCTACAAATATATTTGCTACATTTTCTTAAAATAATAATAATGTTTTCTTTTAATTCATGATTCCAATATAATCAATCAATACCATAATCAATATATAAAGTTAAACTCTCGTAATTCAATTATAAAGATGATGGCTTGATTATTAATATTATTATGATGAAAATTATTGTTATTGTTATGTAATAATAATAGAAAGAGAAAAGGATGAGAGCAATGTGAGGATGGCGTGTAGAGGGGATTACGGCGAAGTCCAAAGAGAAGGTTGGAACATAGTACCTGGCGAGTGGCGAACGGCGATTCCGATATTTGACCAAAAGAGAGACAACCAACGAAGGAGAGACACGTGGAAGAGGGAGAGTTGACAAGCGCATGATATTCTTACGCGCCATTTGGTCCCCTGCGTTGAAGGTTTCAACCGAATAAAGAGTAGATTTTTAGACCAAAACACAAATTTTGCAAATATTAGAGTTGAACCCAGCCACCTCACCTTGGGAGTCGAGTTGAATATCCCAAAATAATAATTAATTAATAAATAAATGTTTAGGGGAATAAAAGGAATGGATCGATGGATGGTGTGATGATGGCGAAGAAGATGAATTGACGAGAGATCGTTGATTTAGAGGAAGAAGAAGAAGATATAAAAGCTGAAAAGGGTGTTTGTGTTTGTTTGTGTGTGTGTTTTTCGGTTGGGCCATCTTGTCCATCTATCAAAAATTCCCATCCCACAACTAAATTTTCTTTATTTATCTTCTTCCTCTCCCGTCTTTGGCTCGACCATCCATCCAAAAGAAAGAGGGTTTCTTGTGTTGCGTTGTGTTGTGTTGTGATAGGAAGAGGGAAGATGATGATGACAACAATGGAGGGGATGATGGACAAGGCCGTCTTGGATGACGTCATTCGGAGGCTTCTCGAAGGGAAAGGAGGCAAACAGGTTCAGCTCTCTGAGTCCGAGATCCGTCAACTCTGCGTCAATGCCCGACAAATCTTCCTCTCTCAGCCAATTCTTCTCGAGCTCCGTGCCCCCATCCGCATCGGCGGTTAGCCACCCTTTCTAATCTCCTCCATCTGCCAAATCTTTTTTTCTTTCAATTACTCTAATCTGCAGGAGATGTCTGATTTTGTTTTCCAAGGTGAAGCAAAATTTCGCCACTTTTGAAAAAAAAAATGGATCTTTGGATTTTCGGATTTAGAACATACATGTCTGTCTGTCTGTCTGTCAAGGACGATAATTAATGATACAATGATGTTTTCCTTGTCTGTTCGATGAATTATTAAATGAAAATTGACAGGAAGAAAGAGATATTTACTCGTGTATTTTGAATTACTTTCGCTCGTATGTCATATTTTAACATTTGATGCATTTCTTCCGAATATTTCCATCCCTGTATCTCCTATGCTTTGGGAGAGAATAATCCTTTAGAGATCCATTTTTGCAGTCTGGGGTGGAAAACGGATAAGAATTAATTAAGAGATCAATGACTGGAATTGTAATTAACTTCATATCTTAGCATAGTTACCTTCGTGTTTATTTAATTTTGTTACAGTTCTGATCCTAAATTTTCTCAATCAATATTGTTAAGAGAGGTGAAATCCGATAATGGGTAAGCAATTGTGGAATTTTCTGAATCCCCTGTTGGTCGTGTAGGTGATATACATGGTCAGTACCAGGACTTACTGAGGCTTTTTGAATATGGTGGCTACCCTCCTGCGGCAAACTACTTGTTTCTGGGGGATTATGTGGACAGAGGGAAGCAAAGTTTGGAGACAATTTGTTTGCTTTTGGCCTACAAAATAAGATATCCAGACAAAATTCATCTCTTGAGGGGAAACCATGAAGAAGCGAAGATTAACCGTATATATGGTTTTTATGATGAATGTAAAAGGAGGTTCAATGTAAGGCTATGGAAGATATTCACCGATTGCTTTAACTGTTTGCCGGTGGCTGCTCTCATTGATGAGAAAATACTTTGTATGCATGGTGGACTCTCTCCAGAATTAGAAAATTTAGATCTGATAAGAGAGATTCAAAGGCCTACTGAAATTCCAGATAGTGGTCTCCTTTGTGATCTGCTTTGGTCTGATCCTGATGCTAGCATTGAGGGTTGGGCCGAGAGTGACCGAGGCGTTTCATGTACCTTTGGACCTGATGTACTTATGGAGTTCTTGGATAAAAATGACCTTGATCTTGTTTGCAGGGGGCATCAGGTAAATTTCTGTTGTTTTTATAAGCCTGATTCTGGTTTATTGTTGGCTCTTATAAACCTTCTGCTATTGAAAAGTGTACTAAGAACAAAGTACACTTACCTTATTTGGCATGCATATTGTATCTAGATCAGGCTGTGTCCAGCTGTTACAGGCATTCATCCTTGCTCCTATGTTTCAATCTTTGTGTTTTTTCTGTTACTTATTCCAGATTCTTCTGATCGAGGTCTGATTTTTTTGGATAGGTTGTGGAGGATGGATATGAGTTTTTTGCTAAAAGAAGATTAGTGACGATATTTTCTGCTCCGAATTATGGTGGAGAATTTGACAATGCTGGTGCGTTGTTAAGCGTTGATGATTCTCTTGTATGTTCCTTTGAGATATTGAAACCCGCTGATAGAGCATCAGGAAGTAGTTCTTCGAAAATGAATTTTAAGAAGGTAAATTTTAAAATATCGGTGGTGTTTTGTTTTGTTATGTTGAATGTTTGTGCATATGATACTGGTATCTGATGCAAGTTTTTTCAGCAGCCACCCAAACTGGGAAAGATCTAGTAATTGGCAAAGATTTTCGGTTCAAATAGGAATCCAATCCAGCTAACTCAACTCGTACGGAGTTGAAATTGTCAAGTAGGAGTTTGGCATGGGAGAGCCTTATTAATTACAGATTGCCAATGATAGTATATTGTAAACTGAACCACCCAGGCATTCTTCTGTGCAGAGGCAGATATTATTGCTTTATACACCAGTTGGTTGCTTGTGATTGGCAAAATTAGCATGTAATTTGTGAATGCAAAGAGATTTCTGTTACCAAATGCGTAAATTTCTATGCCATTTATCTCAATCACTTCTCAGGAATGTTGTTTTTGCTACACTTCTGTTCGTCACCCTTAGCTTAAGCTATTGCTATGCCACTGATAAAAATACTAAAACAAATCTTAATTTTCTGTGCTACCTATGTCGATACCTGAATTATGTGAAACCTGTTCCTTTTTCTCGGACGATTCTGCTCTGCTGCTGCTTCTGTTCTGCAACTGCGTCTCAAAGTTTCTTTGTGTAGTATCTCCTTAACTCCCTTTTTTTATTCATCGTACCGTGTCTGTCTCTCAAGAAGTAACATATTTGTTGGTTAAGATTTACTTGTAATTAGAATAGAATCATTCAAGGTCAAGTAAACCAAGAAAATAAGCCTCGTCTAGCACACAAGTGCTGAAACACGATCAGTACACCTTCAGATCCTTTACTTGTAACTTCAGTTCTTGGGAAGTGTTGTTGCATATTCACGTTTTGTGTTGGTTGAGTTGTCGGAATGGCTTAAGAACCTTATAGGAGGTAAAGAATTATCTTCTGTAACAAAGAAAAAGAAAGTAGGATACAGCATCAATGCTAACAGATGCAAGATTCGTCTTGATTCAGGGATGATAAGTTGTTTTTTTAAGTACTCAAAGAAGAAGAAAAAATCGCTTATAAGTTCAAATTTTCAAATGTAGTTTTCTTTTTCAGAAACAGAAACGTGACCACACTATAAAATGTATTCTGGAAACAAACAAATTTTAGAAAATATATATATTTTTTGTTTAGAATAATGAACAAGCAAAGCCTACAAGTTTTAACGTTTTTTACTTGCTTGATTGAGATTGACAGACAGGGCATAAAAAATGCACAGCCACTACTCATCAATTTAAAGGAAATAATTGTAAAGCAACTTCTTATATACCAATCCTACTTTTAGCTACTGTGTATATAAAAAAAGTTAGGCCTAAGGCAAACATAATACTTTTTAGTTTACCATAAAATAATTCATTAATCTTGATCTCACATTTAAAATTTTTGAATTGTAAAAATTATTAACTGAAGTTCAACCGTCAAACAATTTCAACATTATGCTCAACAGTAATTCATTTAATCAAAACGCGTTTAATAAAATTTAGTTAAGAAAATTTTCATTTGAATGATTTTTTCTTTTTTATATTAAGAGTTTAATTTGGGGCATGAGTCAGTGGTCTTATTGACCTTGCTCCCACTTAATGGGCTTTCCTTCTCCCATTCCAGGAAATCATCAAACATCATCAAGCTGCCTATCAAAGACTTGTATACTGCACTACTACTTCTTCCTCTCTTTCCATCATAAAATTCATTTCATCAAACACTTTTTCCCCTTTGTGTACAACTAAAACTATGAATTCAAACGTTTGTGCAAACAAAACCTTGGTTTCCGAAATAGTTACAAACACGATCGTGTTGAACAACCCACCTTTATACTTTTGTGACCACTGGGAGTAAAACATGTTTTCAGTACAAACACAATAATGAATAGAGGGACCAGCGCGGATAATGGATGAGATTTGCAACTCAACGGAAAAACAGGCCATAAATAAATATAAATAAATATAAATAAATAAATAAATAAACTGTGTCCAAAGAGAAGGGTTCGAATGGAAGCGTGTCAACGAGATGTAGACACTTTGATGTGTAATTTTGTAGGAGTAGCAGGAAGAAATTGGAATGCAGAGGTATCAGTTATTGTCCCCTGTTCCCACTGTAGCTAAACAGATTCAGATTCAGATTCAAATTCCACTAACGATTACTTCCATTATACCCCGCGCAATTTTAGCTTAGTAATGCGTAAAAGAATGTTCATTGTCACACTAATCAATCTTTCTCATTCTACACAAAGTCACCCAAAAAACATAGCAAATATATCTTAAGCAAAGAGCGAGTACATCATTATAAATGCACCATTTAGTTATTGAAGACCGTAGAGTCTTAATTTAACTTCCCTAGTCCGTTGTGTTCATTGGTTAATTCGAAAAACAGCACACTCATATCTTCCGACAAGAGAATTCAATAATTTAAGCTGGCCGGCTGTCCCATTATGAAGTGTCTTTACCCCTGAAAGCATATCCTTGAAGACAAAAAATTGTTTCATTTTGAACATACACTTAGGCCTATGAATAAATACTCTGAATTACAAGGTTAAACCTAATTTAGAAGGAGAAATGAAGTAGAGCAACAAACGCAGGAATGTCTTATTGATGATAAATATACAGATACATGTTTGATACACTGCTACTCTACCCTTACACCTTCTTACTTACAATTCACCAACCACTACCCAGCTCACCTAAGCAAACACTTAAAAGAAGCTAAACCAAAAAGCTAGCTCGCGTGAACTGCAGCACAACCTCATCTCAACCTCGCTTCATTCCTTACATACACCCATCATTCATACCTACACACAAAACACTAAACAAAAATGAATACAGAAAAGGCCAAAAGAGCTGCTGCTGATCTGAGAAAATGCATCATCTCATTTCTCACACATCGTAAGGAGAAGAAGGGCCTGATCTGTTCTGCCCTCGTTTCTCGTACGCGTCTGATGCCGACCTTCTTCGAAACCGAGACGAATCTTTTCCTCCTAAAAACATGCACACACATCAGATCAGTACCACACTTCCCCCAATTTCACAAACACAAAATCTAAATCATGCCCCAATCTAAATCATAATATAAGCCACTTGGCTGCTCTAGTTGTGAAATTGACACATGGGTTGAGTTGGATCCCAATATGTGGATATCACTGTATAGTGCTCATACATACTGTAACTAACTAAGGTGCTATTCTACTAATGTGGACAACTACATAGATACCATAATTCATAACTACTCTCACCAATCCCCCCACTACAAAAGGACAAAATATTTGCTACCTGAAATTAAGAAACACCGTTTACGTTTTAATTATTTAATTATTTAATTAATTAGACCTATTATTTTCACCGTGACAGTAAAAGAGGAGGAAGAAAATAACGACCTTACCGGAAAACGGAGAAACCGGAGGAGTAGAACCGGCGGGAGAAACCGGAGGCGATCCACTCTGATACCCTGGCGGTTTCACGATCATGATACTACGCGTCACTCTCGTCGTTTCTCCCGACGATGATTCGTCACCGTACGATCTCACGCTCCCGCCCTCCGCTTCTGATCAATAGTAAATATGTCTAGTCGTTAGCATATTTTACTCTCTTACAAAAAAATATCTATCAGCGTTTCAGAGAAAACAATCTTCAATTAAAAGCTATTTGGTTCAGGTGATTTTCGTTTCGTTATATATCCTGTTTATTATATAGATCGTGTGGAATTGATTTATACGATTTGAAGCTTCGAGCTCGAAAGGCGTGTTTAGGGTGCAGATCTGATAGCATGCAACCTGAAACACTCCGATCGATCTCCGATTCAATGGTTAGATTATAACGATGATAGTTATAAGGATAATAACGATGATAAGAGTTGGTTTGACGATTGTAATTGAGGACTCGTGGTCCTTGTGATATGTGTTACAGCGTCGTACCCTTGCCGGAGCTAGGTCGGAAGTTGAAGGTGTGGTGTTTACGGAGCTTGCTGAGACCGTTATCGGGCCTTGGGCCGGCGACGGTGTCGTCCCACAAGTGGTCGAGGAGGCCCATATGGATCAAGCGTATTTTAGCAGATCCAGCGTATGGAGATCCCAATGACCAGGTCTCAGAGTAAGAGATACAACCACGCCCTATGAGTGCCATATTTAACGATGGCCGGGTGTTAAAGGTCGAACAACTCTTTGGAATGGATAGAGATCTGGACCGTCCATTTCAATTCAAGATGGAGATCGTGACGTGGCCACATGGTTCGGCGTTCACGTTGAGATAAGGATTGCTTAGCGTATGGGCCCACATTACTCGGGGATTTTAAGGGACTAAAACCTGAAGAAGAAGAAGAAGGAGGGTGCAAGACACGTGACATTCATTATGGATCACGTGATAAGTAGTTTTCTTTCCCCTGACTTTTATCAAAATCCACAACATAAGTCCTTCATTTTCCTGTATTTGCATTAGCTGACCCATTATCTCTTCATCTCTTAATCGTGCTTTCAAACAAGAACATATAATTAGGTTAGCCATATATTCGAAGATTACAGTTTGATTTATTTAAGGTTTGGTCTGGTGTGATGAAAATTTAATTAAATTATAGTTTAAAATCCAAGGATTAGGCAAGTATACCTAATTTAGGTCGTGCACATGCTACTGAGTCTGAACTCAACAAGTAAACACCAATTTAAAAAACGTGTAATTTGTTAGTCCAATGCCAAGTGCTATAATATGAATACCTCATTTGATCGTAACTTACCTAATATGAGTTCATGACTTGAAACTGGAACTTTCCTCCAACAACAAATTAATGGTCAATATTTGGTCCATACCATATTTCAGTGCTGGATTAAATAAGATACAATGTAAGCATTAGCCATCAATAAATGACAATAATTGTTGTTAATAGAAAAATGAAAAATATCGAAAATTTTTCTATAGTTAAATAGGAGCAAAAAAAAGGAAGCATTTCTAATTAAATTATTCTTGTATGACCATTATATCGAAAGTGATATAATGATAAAATAAAGGCACTAGTTGTTGTTGTCAGTTCAGTGCTCTACTCCATTTTTGGGGACCGCGGGCTCAAAATGTGAAGGCGGCTATATAAGGTGATAGATTTCCTTTTCGTTTATCGAAGAAAACTTGTGGCTGATTTTTAATCTAGAAAAGACCGAGAAAGAGTTGTTATTTCACTGTCATCTTTAATTTATTTTCCTTAATATAGGTGATTTCTTTTCATTTTAAGAATTTTATATTTTACATATATTTTAATTATATAAATATTTCAAGATAACATCATTAGATTAATAATTAGATATAAAGTAATATTCATTTTGTTTTTAAAAGGTAGGATTGAAAGAGATAAATTTTATAATTGTTTTTCATTTTGATTCTTAAAACATTTAGACTATTTAGTATATCAGATCAAGTCCCTAGTCAAGATCTAAAGAGAATATAGTTTCTTTTCAAAATCATATTTTTATTCTCTCAATTAACTATTAAAGGTGTTTAAAACTTCTTTTTCATTCTCATAGATGAATCAAACAATTTTTTCATATTACTTAGAAGTCAAAATCAATGATAGCTTAAATACATTTTATTCCTCTAATCCTCTAATGTGTATTTTTAAAAATAAAATCATTACTCTTAATCCTATCTCAATCCTAGAACAGGTTTATATAATAAAAATTTACTTTATTTCTAATCTATGTAAGATCTCTAATATCCCTGCATGAGATTAGATATTAATGGATGTAACGTGATAGGTCCAATAAACAACAAATTTTAAGAGGATAGACTTTAGTTCATAGATTGATACCATTTTAAAAGGGAAACTTTAACCTCATCTCAATTCTAAAATTGACTTATAAGTTGAATTTTATAGCCTCTTAAACTTATATTATCTGTAGTCGATGTGAGATCTCTAATAATGAAAAGACTTATACTTCTAAAACAAATAGTATCTCATATGTATTGATTGATTTAATAATGATAATATCTCATCATTGAGATCGAAATGGTAATGTCAATACATTTATAATTTTTTTTTAAATATTGGTTGAAATATACAAACAAATATTAAATATAAATAAAAAATATAATTATTTACTAGATATTTATCACCAGATTACACTAAATTTTGTTGATATTATATTAATTCATCAGATATTTCCATATATTATTATATTAATTGATTATATTATATGTACACTTTAGTATAATATAGATACCGGAGAGAACAAAGACTTTCCCGTATAATGAAATATTGGATTTTGGTTGATGGTTGAATATGCATATTATTATATTGAGTTTAGAGGTTAATGTTGATTTAATCTTTGAAAGTGTCAGAAAGTTATAATAAGAAGGCGATATTTTGAGAGGGAGGCTAGAAGTATTAGTAATAATTGGAAGAAGTAGAGAAGGTAGTTTCCGAGAAGATTGGGCACAGTTACAGTTTTGGTTTCACCTTACTCACCTAATCTACAATAATTATGAGAGCAAAGTCATTTTCATTGGAAGGTCCACCTTTCTTCAGCTTTGTATATGATTCACTAATACATACATTACGTCAAATGGAGGCAATTGCTTCAATCCTTTTCCTACTCTCTTTTCTCTTTTTAAAATATGTTTTTCTCTTCATCACTTCTCTTCAAAATTGACATTAGACACAGACATCTACCAGTACAGAAAATGCCCATTCCAATTTTCCGTTTACTCTTTCAACTTATTATAACTACTATTCATTTTTTCTTTCTTTATTCTCATCACAAAACATCGATGTAATTAACGTTTGCATAGTCACTCACTCCTAAACAATTATTGTTTTACCTACCACACATCAGAAGCCCAAACCCACCATCCCTAAAGCCCAATACTCCATTCCTAGATATATCTTTTCTTTTATGCTTTCTCATAGTAAAAGGTTGAAGCTTTAATTTTTTTTTTTTTTGAAATCTAATTTGCAAGAGCATAAATCAAATATACCAAATATGTTCCATGACTGATATAATATACCACTTTTTCTTTTTCTTTTATAGAAGTATAGCCAAGTTGAAAAGGTCACTTCCATGCCTGTACTCATGCTGTTTGCAGAAAGGACCAGGAAAAGCGAACAATCTCCGATGACAGTAAAATAAGCCTAATCAAACATTTGGTATAAAGTTCTAAACTTATAATTAACTTAAACCCCTTATATAGATTAAGATAATATTTATGTTAGGGTATCCATTATGTCGTAAGACCTAGGTTAATTACTCTAAGGTGATGATATTGAGGTTATAACAGTATTTAGTTTAGGATTATGTACAGCCAGGAAAAATATTTAGAAGAAAACCATATTTATAATATTTATAATTGTTATCAACATGCTATATA
>Ga0214544_1002632_pt1 | contig 37607 bp, 14 predicted proteins | sample CNSS3metaG_FD_160074 | JGI IMG/M metagenome (GOLD analysis project Ga0214544, IMG submission 160074) | Root nodule microbial communities from cowpea collected in UCLA plant growth center, Los Angeles, California, USA - CNSS3 | ecosystem: Host-associated > Plants > Roots > Nodule | place: USA...
CAATTATATCCAAGCAAGTGCAACCATCCAAGAACAAGAAATAACCAAACACCACACTTTCCTCGCCTAACTCCTCGCTCAGGTTGAAGGGTCTTGCTTAGGTGAGAGACTCTCGCTCAGGCGAGCCCCCTTCGCCTAGGCGAGGGCTCGAAAAGGGGGGACAGTAACCTCACGCGGGATCTCGCTTAGGCGAGACCCCTCTTGCGTGGGTGAGATGTTCGCTCGCTTAGAAAAAACGTAGGTTGCCTGAGCGACTACTCGCGTGAAGTAGCTTGGGCGAGCCTCTATTGATCTCGCCTAGGCGAGACATGCTCGCTTGGGCGAGAAAACCAATGCTCACCACTGTTCTCTCGTGCAACATTCCAATAACACAACCCAAACAACACAATACGACATTTAATAAGCTCAAAGCAGTAAACAATCCATGAATAACGTAATATCATCAAAGACATCATGAAAAATCAAAGCTTTAACGGAACCCTAATTTCCCTTACCTGGAAATAAGCTAGCAAGGACTTCGACACCCAATAGCCGAGCACGGTAGCTCACGAAATAGATATGAACTGAACAAGATAGCGGAACAAATTTTAAAATGAGTTTACTACGAACTCTAACTGGAAAATACGAAAATATGCCTAGAGAGGAGAAGTATGAGCTGGAGAATAACTTACGTGGAGCAAGAAATGAGGTTGAGCTACTTGACCAAGATTGGGGCTAAACCCTAGCAGAGCCTCTTAGGGAAAAGGAGAGTGTGAGAGTACTGTTTCTACAAAAATGACAGAAGTGAGAGGGGTTATACTGTCTTAGGGACCTTGGACACCCTATGGGCCAGCCCTTAGGCCCGTTAGATTAGGGGTAGCCCTTTAAAAATTAGGGCAGAAAAAGAGGATTTTACAGATAATCTAACACTTTATGATTAAAAAAATCTACAAAAATAGCATATTATATATTTTTCATCTATAAGACTATATTGTTTTAGCACTTAAATATTTAATTAATAATATAATATGCGTTAGTTGATTTTGTATAATGAAATTATATTTATAATGTACGTAAATATTTTATATTTGTGTCCTAATTAATTAATTGTAAAAGAGGTTAATATTTTATATCGGTGTCATGATTAATTATGAAAGAGGTTGATAGCTTGTATCTAAATTATCATCTTTGTCACTCAATTTATTGTATTTAAAGTAGTTCTAGAAATCAACATCTCTCTTCTTATCAATGACAATAAGATGCAAAAGACGTTTGCGTATTAATATAAGTATAAGACTCAAAGCGAGTCCAACGCAAAAACAAATGAAATGTTTCTCTAAGCTATTTTACACAGAATAATGTTTCAAATTTAAAATCTTATCCATAAATTTATAATAGTAACAAAATGGTTAAATTACTCTTTTTGTCTCTCTATTTATTAAGAAATTTCAGCTTGGTCCTTAAGTTTTTCGTTCTCTCAATTTGGTCCTTACTGTTAGTTTAACCAGACGGTGTTAAAGTCAACATCACGTGTCAATTTATGGTTTTTTTGAATTTTTTATAGATTTTTTTTTAAGTTTTTTACATGTGTTACTTTATAGTTGTGCCACGTGTCAAAGTGACTCAATTTGGTCCTTATATTTGTTTTTAGTTTCAATTTAGTCCCAATTTTTGTAAAAATGAAGTAATATTGTTCTTCCTTAAATTGACACTAAATTTACTTATTTATAAATCTTATGGTGATATTCTTACTAAAATTAACGTTTTTATTAAATATTTCTATAAATATTTTAAATTAACTTTAAATTCTATCCAAAACATTAGACTTTGGTTTTGTTTTGAACTTGAAATTTAGTTCATAAACTTATGTGTGACAAGCTATAATGCACTGATACTTCAACTTTGGTACTTTGGTTACGTATCTGTGTCCGACACGTATCCGTATTTGATATTTTAAGATACTTTATCGATACTTATCAGTGAAGTATCTAATTTACAAAGTCGTAGTACAATACAAGAAAATATTTTAATAATGATCAATTTTAGTAACAAAAATAATTAGACATTATACAATGACTAATTTAAGTATCAATTTAAAAACTAAAATATATTGACAACTAAAATAGTTCCAAAAAATTATAATTAGTCTTTAAATTGATAGTTAAAATAATTTTTATTATGAATTGATTTCTAATTTGGTCACTAGCATTAGTTATCAAGATTTTGACTACCAAAATAATTGGTTTCTAAATTGATCACTAACATTAGTTACCAAGGTTTTGACTACCAAAATAATTAGTCTATAAATTGGTCTCTAATTAGAAAATTGGTCTCTAACATATTTTATGTTACTAAAATTGGTCATTATTTAAGAGTTTTCCCACAGTGCTACTTTTATGATGACAATAATTTATATTTTTTATGTTGATAACTTTAGTACATATAGTTTTAATTTGGATTAACACAATAACAATCATATATTTATTATATTTTTAAGAATTATTGTACCCACTTTTCAATATTCATATATTTCGTATCTATCACATATCGTATCCTATTATTTTCAAAATAAATGTATCGATGTATCAGATACGTGTCGTATCCGATAAACGTATTGTATTCGTGCATCATAGGTGACAAGTTATTTGATTTTTAATCTTCACTACGTTTGTATAATATGATACACTTGATGCCTTTATATATGATGACAAAATTGTTAATTTTTGAAATTAAGTTTGGGGTTTAACTTTGTTTAATAATAAAACTTAAAAAAAACTTCTTTAAAAATATTTCTACAAATATTTAATAAAAACGTCAATTTTATTAAGAATATCATCATAAGTTGTATACAAAGATTAAATTGAGTGTCAATCTACGGAGGGACAATATTGCTTCATTTTTACAAAAATTGGGACTAAATTGAAACTAAAAGCAAATATAGGGACTAAATTGAGTTATTTTGACACGTGACACAATTGTGAAGTGACACGTGTACAAAATAAAAAAATTAAAAAATATATAAAAATTAAAAAAAAAAACAGAAATTGACATGTGGTGTTGACTTTAACACCGTTTGGTCAAAATTAATGGCAAGGACCAAATTGAATTATTTTTAAGAAAATAAGGAGCAAATTGAGATAATGAAAAAATTGAGGATCAAACTGAAATTTCTTGCAAATAGAGAGACCAAAAGAAACCATTAATGCATATCAAGTCATTCAACACAATTCAATGTTTTAAATATAAGATATATAATAATTACGAACTTCTAATAAAAATATTACAAGATAAATATATATACAAAAAAACTTATATATTAACTGTGTAAATATTTCATTGAAAGAAGTCATTCAACGGTAATAACTTTATATATATATATATATATATATATATATATATATATATATATATATATTATAAAATAATGAATATATTTATAACTTATTTAGTTTTATTTTTATTATAATTTGAGATGAATGTATACTGGTGCAGGAAAATCGACGTAACTGTAGCAGCCTCCCTCACTTCCTCTCACCAATTTCGACGTAACAACGATGATGGTGGTTTTCGAAGAAGGTAAACCCAACAGTAGTGGGGACAATGATGTTCTCCTAACCCAATAATAGCAACGTTCATATGCTGCTGCAGGACAAGAAGATGCAGAGTGCCGTGGTGCTGAAAACGCGAAGAAGAAGATGCAGGAAGCACTAGGGTTCTGCCAAACGTGAAGGAGAAGACTAAAAAATGAAGAAGAAGAAGACGCAACGCGCAATTGTCAAAATTCTCCCCAAATTTTATCCCTAAAATGATATTATGTTGCAATTCAATTTTTATCCATATTGCCTCGGTCAAAATCATACTCGAGGCATAACCACCAATTTCACCAATTATGCTTCGGTCGAAAGCACCTCGTGGCATAACCACTAATTTTGTCCAAAAAAAATAATTGTTAAAGTTTCTATACTACCTCGGCCCAAATCACACCCGAGACATAACCACCAATTCTACCTCAGTTATTTTGACACCCGAAGCATTAAAGTTTGTTTTAATTTCAAAAATGCCACTGCATTTTAATATACCTCATTTCCTTCCAAATCGAGACAGAATGAGCGAGTTAAAAAGCATAAACTGCACTAGTGGCAGTTACTAGATTCATATTAGTAGTAGGAAAAACTACAACTATATTTTTTAAATTTATTTCGTTTATAAACTAAATCGTAATTTTGTATTTTAGCAAAAAATATTATCAAAATCAAGTATGATAGAAAATGTGGTGACATAACATTTAGGTTAAATTATGTCTTTGATCCCTATTTTCGTAGCAAAATATTGATTTGGTCTCTCTATTTATTTTTTTATCTTAGTTTGGTCTCTATTTTGGAAAATATGATGCAATCAAGTCATTTTCGTTAGTGGTGCAATAACAACATTAAAAGGGGTGCCACATATAAGTTTCTGAATTTATTTATTTATTTATTATTTTTTAATTTAAAAAAAAATTAAAAAATTGTCATGTGTCAAGCTGATGTCGTGCCACGTGACAGTGATAGTGTGATGTGACCATGACAATGCCACATGTCACTATGATGCCATGTGTCATTTCCTCATTCTCAATTTGGTCCCTATATTTTTGTTTTTGTCTCAATCTAGTTTCAATTGTTGTAAAAATCGAGTAATTTTGTTTCTTTCCAAATTGAAACCAAATTTAATTTTTATATAAGTGTAAACAAATCTTTTTATCAAAATTGATATTTTTAGTAAATATTTTTAATAAGATTAAGTTTATTTAAATTTATATTTTACATTGAACTAATAGAAAAAAAATTCATAAATTATATTGATGTTTTATTACATCATACTTTAATATTGTTTTTTATTTGAATTTATATTTCAAATAATTGTATATTTTTAAAATGTGTAAAGTTCAATAATTTCTATACAAATGTTTGAGTTGGTATAAAAATAACAATTATATCAATTTTTAAACTAATTTTAACTAGTTTATGTAAGAATCGAAGACAAATAAATTTAAAATTTGAAAACAATTTTAAGTAAAGTTGAATGTGAAACACAAATTTAAATAAACTTAGTTTTGTTAAAAATATATAATAAAAATATCAAATTTAATAAAAATATTTGTATAATATTTATATAAAAATTAATTTTTGTTTCAATTTGGAGAGGGATGAAATTGCATAATTTTTATAAAAATTTGGACTAAATTGAGACAAAATAAAAGTACAATGACTAAATTGAGAATGAAGAAATAACATTTGGTATAATAGTGACACATAATATTGTCACTGCCACATCATATTATCATTGCGATGTGGCACGATGTCAACTTGATACATGACATATTTTTAATTTAAAAAAAAATAAAAATAAAATTAAAAATTAAAATAAATTCAAAAGAAAAATAAAAATAAAATAAAAAAATTTAGGAACTGACACGCGACACCCCCTTAACGCTATTAATGCACCACTAACAAAAAGAACTTGATTGCATAAAATTTATCAAAATAGGAACTAAATTGAAATAAAAAATTAGAGGACACAAATCGATATTTTACTAAAAAATAAAAATAAAAAACATAATTTAACCTAACATTTAACTAAGGAAGTAAAAATAACTTAAGAAAATTATTTACATTAACATTAACCGAAAAACACAATACATCTTTAAATATTTGAATATCATTAATCTTCTTTTTCAAAAAAATTCATATACAAGAAATACAAGACAATTTTACAATTATATGTAATAAACTTGTTAATTTTTGTAACAAACACTTCTAGAAAAAAAGACATTAACAATTATTTAAATTTCGTTAATTAAGTAAAAGTACTTTTGTACTAAAATTCAAAATATTATAATAGTAATAACTATTTGAAGTATAAGATTGTTACATATTATTCATAACTAGATATACCAGAATGTGTTTATTTTTGTTTTACCTTTTATTCGTATTTTTTATCTTTATAGATTGAAAATTGATATATATATATATATATATATATATATATATTGTATAATTGATGATATTTTAAAAATAGTGTAAGTGAGTGTGTATACATAAGAAAGTCTCATGGGTTGTTGGGAGTTTGTAGCAAGTTGCCAAGAAAAGCAGATATCACCCCACAAAGAGAGAGAAAGAGAGCGCATTTGGGATTGGGACCGCTCAGCTGACCTGACCATTCTATAAAATCAAAATAATTGGAACAAAAGATTCTCTCTCTCTCTCATTGGAACCATTTTCCTCAAAATTCTCTGTTCCCATTCTTTCTCTTCCTTTTCTGGGTTCTCCTCAATCCATTCAAAGCTTCAATCTTTTCTCTTCCTCTGCCCCTTGCACCTCCCCTCACACCCTTCTTCACTCACAACAAGTCAGAACCCTTTCCTTTTCTCCTTCTTCCGATTTATCCTAAAAATCTTTTTTTTTTCTTTTTGTGTATGTTTTTTCCTGATATTAATTCATACCCAGATTGATAATTGCTTTGGAATTTGTTTCAAAGAAGTCCTTGTCTGGTGGGTAGCTTCTCGCATGTTAAAATTTCTTTTGCTGTATGTTGTGGTGGAAATGAAGAAATCGATCTGAGATATTTACTAAAGATATCGCTTTTGCAATTGTGTAAATAAAGTTTCTTGGGTGTTTAGAAACCCTTGATTTTCCTTTCTCTTGTTCTGTTTTGGGATTTTTAAAGTGTTGAATGATCGTATTCCGACATCGTTGTTCACTTTGCGAGTGAAATGGTTTTTTCTTTCAACTCATTGATGCATGCCCTTAGGACTGTCTTATGAGTTCAGATAAACTCCTGGTATTAGGTTGTTCAGTTTTGATTTCTTTTTGGAAATTCTGGATTTTACTAATAAAGCATCAGTATCTTTGTAATTGTTAAGTTCTGAGAGTGTAAGTTTAGCTTTATCGTTCTCTTTGTTTGCATTTTCTGAACCCTTGATGTTTCCTTTTTTTCTAAATTTTATAAAATATTGTGTTGTTTCACTCACTCTCCTTTTCTTTCTCTCAATTTGTTTTTACCTCTGTATATGAACATGTCAATGGCTGATTCCTATTGTCTGAATTGTGTTTGATTGAGATATAGGTGGTGAAGATGTCGACTCCGGCGAGGAAGAGACTGATGAGGGATTTTAAACGATTGCAGCAAGATCCTCCTGCTGGCATCAGTGGGGCTCCCCAAGACAATAATATTATGCTTTGGAATGCTGTTATCTTTGGGTGTGTAGTAGATTACTAATCCTGAATATTTTGTTTTCTTGACTGTGTTTCTCTTTACTTTGTGGTTTTGGCTGATTAATATATAGTAAATATCTAATTGTGCTCTTCTCTTACTTTTTTTCAGACCAGATGACACCCCTTGGGATGGAGGTACAGTCATCTTCTACCATATATATATATATATATATATATATATATATATATATATATATATATATATATATATATATAACTGAGACTCTGTATCTTATTTGAATGTTTCCACATGTTATAATAATTGTGTCTGAGTTTCTAGTCTGTCTTTTAACTGTTTGGAGATAGCATCTGTCTTGCTAAGCTTAGTTATGACCAACATTGAATGCAGAGGATCAACCGGCTTTCATTAAAAAAGTAAACAATCGTGTATGATCAGCAAAACATATGCATATGTATTAAAAAGTAGTTGATAGAGATTAGAGTTGAAGTATTGAACTGCACAGCCAGTTCTATTATGTATATGTTTTGTTGCTTCAATATTATTTAATCAAGTAAGTTTGTTGTTGATCTTAAGAGTGTCTGCTTTGTTCCAATTTGGTTTCAGAAACTAGAAAGTAGAACAATTCAAATTACAATTGAAAGTGTCTTATATGATGTTATTCTTTTATTTGATTCATACAAACACAAGTTCAACTTGTTCGCATGTCACACAAGGTTTAGCTTTTGATGTATTTTAGGTGCATAAATATAATGGTTTAAATTGGCATGTGTAATTTAGTTGTGCCTGGGTACAGAGTCTTCTAATTTCTGGATGTTTGTATGACTGATATCCTTGTCTTTCAGGTACGTTTAAGTTGACACTTCAGTTTACAGAGGATTATCCTAATAAGCCACCTACTGTGCGCTTTGTTTCTAGAATGTTTCATCCAAACAGTGAGTACAAAACTACCCTGCCATTTCATTTTAGTGTTAGAAACTTATAATGACTAATAAAATATTTGTACAATGAATACACTAGTGTTATTTTGAACTAAAAGCTTCAAACAGAAGTGGAAAGTTTCTTTTTTTTTTTTTTTTAAATCAACATCATTCATGTGCTTTTGGAAGTCATTGTTGAAGCAGCTTCTGTGGTGATTTAATCTACCTGGAAGCTTTTTTTAAAGAATAATATGCCTAAAATATAAGGGATCAATTTTTTATACTTCAGTTCAGGCTTGACACTTTCCTTCTTTGAAGGACAGTGAATGTATTTTCCCCCTTTAATATAGTCTGTCTTTTCGGTTATGTTGTCCCTTTGCTGATTGAAAAGAAAACATAAATTTGTCTATAGAGGCTGAAGGTGTTTTCTCATATATCTGTCTCTTTCATGCACAAGCTGGTTTTGGTATTGGTATGATCAAAATAAAAATCTTGAAAATTCTTACGTATGTATTAATTTGTCTGGATATTCTGAACTCCATCTGTAAGGTTTTATGTTATCAAATGGCAGTTATGGCAGTGCCATAAAGGTTTGATATGGAGGTTTTGCCCCCTCATCGCCATCTGCCATATGCTATTTTGAACCTGCAACCTAATGACCTAAATCTTGAAATCAAGCGGTTGTTTTTCTTGTTTCTTTATCTTCTTGTTCCTTCTATTTCTTTTTTTCTTCCTTTTTCTCTCTTCTCTTTTCACGTGTTCTTCTTCATCTAGTTGCTGTTCTGTTTTATAGTTCTCTGTTTTTGTTTTTCAAAATTTCAGAATCAATTATTTGTTTATTGTTGTGTTTTCTTAGAGAACATTGTTCCCAATTTTTTCCACTTATAGGATAATGTCAAGCGTCCAAAACCTAAACAATGCATCCTAAAACTACTAAATGAAATAGTAGTGTTTTTATAAGTTATGTTTAAGACATTATCTGATGAAAATCATGGGAATTTATAAATGTTATGAAATTAGTTTTTGATTATGCTATTTTTAATATATTGTCATTTTTTTTAGTTTTTGTTGTTTGTATATTTATATAAGAATTTGTCTGTCATGAATTTCCACCATATGCTGCTGTGTGCCATCAGCCATATTTGTATGGTAGATTTTTGGCTTACCGCCATAGCCCATTATCTGCTATTGCTAACGTTGATATAATAACTTCATATACATACTTTTTCCAGCGATCTAATCATTGAATTGTATCTTGTTAACAACTTAACATGTTGATCTTACAGATCAAACTTCTGATTAATTTCAACAATAACAGAAATGTGATCAAGTGGTGAATATTTCATTTGTTTTAAAAACCTTTTCTATTTTAATTTAAATTGGATCAGAACTATTTTGTATCTCTTTACGCTAATAACTTCCAATCTAGTTCTAAGCCCGTCTTAATTGGCAATTTTAGTTTATGCGGATGGAAGTATATGCTTGGACATTTTGCAAAATCAGTGGAGTCCTATCTATGATGTAGCTGCAATTCTTACCTCAATCCAGGTAATTGCAATTCACTTAATATTTCAGACTTGCGTTGAGTTGAGACAATACTTGCCAAAAGCGATTTGATTGCACCCTTTCTTTGATTTATTTAAAATATATTTGATATTAGTGTGTAGCCAATGGGGAACTTGTTGAAACCCCAAACATGGATCAATCATGAAGCATTGTGTGTGCAAATGCTTGCCCATTATTTGGAGGTAATTACAGTGTTAAATGAGCTAGAGTCACTACAGTGGCTCCGGAATGTAGTGTTAAATAAGAAAGCTTCCTCACATTTTGTTTTTGACAAATGTGGGTATTTTAAATATTTGTACTTTGACACGAAAGTATTTACAGCTAGTGGTTGCCATGATTTGAAACTTTGCTCATTATTTAGAAGTAATGTACAGTGTTAAATGAGCGAGGGTCCTCACTTTTTTCGTGACAAATGTGGGTATTTGAAATATTTGTAGTTGGACAGGAAAGTATTTGGAGGTAGCATTCACCATGATTTGAAAAACATGCCCATTATTTCGAAGTAATGCACTTGATCAAATACAGTGTCAAATGAGCTAGAGTCACTACACTGGCTCCCAAATGTAGTATTATATGAGCAAGGGTCCTCACACTTTTCTTGACAAATATGGGGGTGTTTGAAATATTAGTACTTCGACAGGAAAGTATTTGGAGGTAGTAGGCACCAAGGTTTCAAAATGTTTTTTTGGAAAGCAATGGGACTAGATGGAAAGAAGTGTGGTAGTATTGTGTAGAATTGAAAAAAGAATTTGGTGGGTGTAAAAAAAATTTGGCAAAAGAATCTCTGAATCTAATCTTTAAAATTAGTGGAATATAACAAACTATCAATGCCATTAACTTTTATGCTCCACAAATAGGGATATGAAGTGCTTGTGTAAGAAAAGTTTTGGGAAGATTTGGGTAAGGTTGGTTCAAGGCTTTCTAAAAGAAGAAATGGTTCTCATAGGCAAAGATCTAAATGTGTTGGGTTGTAGATATTAACTTTAGAATCAAAGCCTTTTTACTTGAATTGTGCAATAAATTACAATTTTAACAAGGAACAAGGAAAATGCTTTGGTGGTAAAATGAGAGATCCTCGTATAAGTTTTGAAATTTAAGCATTTGAAATGAACAGTACAAATTGATGGGAAAACTAATAAAGATGTTAAACATAGGATACGATTTGAGTGGTTAAAATAAAGGAAGGCTTTGGGGTTTATTTGTGATCATAAAATATGTAATGTTCAAAAGTTTTATCGGGCTGTTATACAACCAACTATACATCGTTGTAAATGTTGGGATTTAAAGAAACCAAACCAGAAATAAGTGCAGGTGCATGATACAGAATATCTGTATATTAGGAGACGTGTGTGGCATCTATGAAAAAATGATTAAAACTTGTTACGTTTAAGGTAGTTTAGACATCTGCAAAGAAGGCAATAGAGGCACTAGTGAGGAGAGTAGAAGGCCTAGTTTCTAGCTATGTCAAAAGGGGTAGTGGTAGACATTGGAGAAAAATACCAAAGGAACCTGCATTTGCAAGACTTATCGCTATAGTACTCCATATACCTGAAAAACATCTCCTTATTGCTATAGCCATGTGAAATTCATTTCTAATTTGGTATTGGGAAAAACCTTAGTCCCGCATTGATTGGATATATAACCAAATAGGATATATAAAGGGGGACCCTCATCTCAAAGCCAATTTTGAGGAGTTAAGACTTAAATCCAAATGCTAAGAGGTATGGGAAAAATAAAATTATATATACATTCGCCAGCATTGTCGTTGTTAATGTCAGTCATTTCATTGATTCCCACATTTATAATCTGTTTGGTAAGGGTATATATAGCAATCACTTGCATACTAGGTTCAAAACTCTGGTAAGTGACGGGCATAATAGTGGTGAATATACTTGCAAATAACCTACCAATTAAAGACAATTGCTAAGAATCAAACGTATGCCCCACTTTATTGATACTTCACGGTCGTACAATGTTAAATAATTAAGATAAATTAAAAACAGAACAAATCAATTAAGAATTTGTATGTATCTTGATGGAAGAGAAATTTTAGTTTCTAAAACTCCTTCTCTTACTGGGTTAAATTCATGTAGGTCCCCACTAAATGTGCAGGTCGAATTCCCTAATCAGTGGGATTCATATATAAATTTCACCTAATGGGAGAAAGAGTTGAAAAGAGTGTTACTTTCAAACCCAGACACACTGTTACATTATTTGTGTATTGCTCTGGATTCTTGGTATTTTCCACTAAAGTGGTTTTGTTGTTGCAGTCATTGCTGTGTGATCCAAATCCTAATTCTCCTGCAAATTCTGAAGCTGCTCGGATGTTCAGTGAGAACAAGCGTGAATACAACAGAAGAGTCCGGGAGATTGTTGAGCAGAGTTGGACTGCTGATTAAATCATCATAGATAAAGATAGGGCCTCTGTGGCAATCAAAAGGTTGTCAAAAAGGATATGATTGAATAACCAAGACTTAAAGGATCATTATGATTTTCCAGTCCTTGACTATGTGTTTGCTCAAACTGAGTTAATATTCCACCTTATTTACTCCATTCTGTGGTTCATTTATATCTTTGCTATTTTATCATTATAGCATAGGATGGCGGAGCTACCTTGCGATTTCCATTCCAATAAGCATAATTGGTGGCAACTCGATTAAAGAGTCCAGTATAATTTGAGGACCACTATTTTATAGGGATGAATTTCTTTAAGTAAATCTATTTGTTAGAAAAATACTCAGTAATGAATCATGTTATAAGGCAAATAATAAGCATATAACGTAGAAAATGTGTAATATGAGCATATGTTCGCTATTTAGATGGCTCAATACTGAAGATTCCTTTTTGATCGTGTTCTGTGTCTTCATAACTAAAAAGTTTAGAGGAAATATAACAGTTCGATGGAGATTGAAAATTGAAAAGTTAAGCTGATTAAGTGGAGAAGGCATGAAAGAAAGAATTATTATGAGCAGTGTAGAAAAAATGGTTAAAAGGATTAATAGCGCAGTTTTCTGAAATTTCAGTAGTAATTTTATGTGATTTGTAAGTATACATGTGTGTTTGGTTTTGTGTTGGTTTTGTGTTGAAGTGATGTAGAATTAGTTAGAATTAATTTTCTAATGTGTGTTGAACCAAACACATTATATACAAGTGATTTTAATTGGAGTATTTATTGTTTTTCAATTAGTTGTAAGTTGTTTTTGAATTAGTTACTATTAAAGACAAAGAAAAGATCAATTGTTGGGGGTGTATATGTAAGGATCTGGTCTCTACACAGTTGTGCTCGCGATGTAAATGCTATCGAAGTCAAAGGAGGAAGGAAAATACATTTTGATAGGAACGTAGTTCAGATTTGTAAGAACTTTAGTAACAATACATTATACATATAAGGAAAAATGCAGGCCAAACTGTGTTTTTGGGCCTTAGAGTCACATATGTACATTACCATTTATTATTCATTATGATAATGAACTTATGAAATGTAAGCAAACATTTTTATTAACAAATGGTTTAGAACTTTGTGCTGAGGTTTCCACTGCTGGTCCATGATTCTTGAACTTGCATCGAGTATTGTAAATTCCAAAGAACATCCTCTATTGAAGGACGCTGGCTAGAAACCTTGGAGAGACAGTTGATGGTAATCTGAACTGCAGTCTTCATTGATTCATAGGCATAAGTTCCTCGCAGTGAAGGATCAATTACACTTTTAAGTACTGATGTCGCTTCTGATGAACCATTCTCCAGCTGAACGTAATATAGAGACAGTTAAATATAAGAAAAATAATAGTGTACTTGATTTGGTTACCATAAATTTTTGGTATTCGGTGGGGTTTGGAACAAACATTGTAGGTTGTGAGCATTGTATTTGTCGTTACATTAAGGACTACATCAATTTCAACGACAAAGTTACCTTATTAACTATATTGTATAGTTACACCTACATATCTATTATTAGTACTTTGTTTGTTGAGGATATTATTGAAAAAAGTAATCAGTACATTCTTCATATTACAGTGACATAATTTGAGGCAGAAAATATTCCAAAAGTTGCAAATAAAACGATAGGCAAAAAGTTTTAATGGATACCTCATTCTTCATCTCCTCTATTTCACTAGGGGAAGCAATTTGTTTGCCGGTGATAACTTCAAGAAGAATAACGCCCAGCTGATAGATGTCTTCCTTTTCTGCATTATTTGTGCTGCATATGGGTTTAACAACAAATTATAATTGGCATATAACAGTGGAATAGAAGAGAAGATTTTTCTTTTTAAAAAGAGAAATACCTGCCAATATGATTGGTGGCAGTGTGTTCATTATGTGCACTCTGAAAATTGATCGATGCAAGTTAGATTTATAGATTCAATTCTATTGTACAAATATTAACGAGAGAATGATCAAATTATTTAGTTTGTCCAAACCTTGAATGGCAATGGAATACTGTATCTACTGACTTTTGCATTAAGACTATCATCCAACAAAATGTTCTCAATCTTTAAATTGTTGCCATATATGCCAGGAGCAACTCCTGTGTGTAAGAACTGGACTCCTCTTGCAATGCCTATGCTCATGGCCATTCTTTGTGGCCATTTCAGCATTTCCCTCTTTCTCCCATCTGTTGAATGAAGACTCAAGTTATGCTACACTTTTCAGGCATTCCTCTATTTGCATTAGCATTTCATTCTATGTGAATGTTGTTTACCTTCAAGTTGATCCCTTAATGACACATTTGAGATGTGCTCAAATACGATGAAGACTGTGCTTGTTGTCTGGGGATGATCCTGTTCAGTAATGATACAGTGTCCTAGAACACTCACCATATGCCTGTGCCTCAAATTGGGCAATACCTCTATTTGCTGCATGATGCTGTGGGGGAGACCTTTCTGCCTTATTTTAACACAGTTAACTAGGACCACTGAACCATCTCTGAGCCAACCTTTATATAGCTGTATGAATATGATAGTAAATGCATGTCACTAACCCTTGTCCTTGTGGGTTCCATCTCATTATAAAACGCAGGTTATGAATCCATAAACATTATAGAAAAATATTTTACCTGTCCTTGTGATCCCTCTTCTATTAAATTTGATGGGTCAAAGTTATTTGTTGCATCTTCAATTTCCTCTGATGTGAAAATACGGTATGGTGGAAGTCCAAGTGCAGCTTGCTTCATGGCCTGAGGAATATGTCCTATTCCCGCAGGAGAAACCAGATTAATGCATCACTTAAATGAAGGAAATGAACTTTAAAGAAGATTTGAGATTTTTATGATATCATATAGAATCAATTAACAGTGATAGAAAAAAATATAACAGTGGCCTTACTTGTACCGTTTGGTCCAGGAGATGCACTGGCAGAATATTTATTAGCAACAGATTTGTCCATTTTGTGATGTGTTCTTTCTCCATTGGTCTTTCTAAAGATGAACACAATGAGAAAAACTAGAAGTCCAGCAATTACTACAGCTCCTCCAATTATTCCAATCACTAGGCCTAGTTTGGCACCAGAATTTGATTCATTCTGCTGCTTTTTGGCTGGAGGCTTAACAGCTAAAGCTCCCTCTCTCTTGCAAAATGACGATGGATGTTGATTATTTAACCTTTTGGTTGATAAACAATTTCCAGAATATAGTACTGTGGCCTTTGAAGACATTGAACCAAGGCACGCAGGCAATTTTCCAACCAGAAGGTTGTGTGAGATATCCACAAATGTTAGTGAAGAACTACATGCCATATTCACTGAGAGGTTACCACTTAGATGGTTTGCGGCCAAGTTTAGGGAATGAAGGGAAGGCATAGACATCAAAAAGGACGGGATGTTTCCAAAAACATCATTGGAAGAGACATCAAATACCTGAAGTTTGTCAAAGTGCTCAATTTCTGGAGGAATTCGAGATCTCAGTGAATTATTTCTCAAGATTATAGTGACAAGATTGTTTCCCACTGAAGGGAATTCAGGACCCAGTTTGTTACCTCCCAAGTTGAGCTCTTCAAGAGAAGTTAATCTTTGGAGATCAGGGACACTTCCATTGAAGAGATTATTAACCAAAACGAGACTCCTTAGATTCGTCATTGAGGATATGGATGGTGGAATTTCCCCATAAATGAAATTTGAGCTAATGTTTAGCACTTGCAGAGACCAAAACCTGTTGATTTTGGATGGTAAAGGACCCCACAAACCCAAGGACACTAAGGACAACACCTTCAAATTTGAAAGCTTTGTCATGACAGTGAAGAAAGAATCGATGGAGAATTTTCCTGAAAGTGTTTGAAGGGAAGTCCAGGCACCTGCCTGAGGGGTGTGTGAAGATGGGGAGGTCTTGTTTCCAATGATAGTTAGTTCTGTGACATGCCCATTTGCGCAAACTATCTTGAGGGAAGAAGAGGGAGGGAGGAAGCACACGTTGGTCCATCTTGTCCACCCTTGAAGAGCTTGAGGATATTCAAGAAGCTTCTGAACTTGGAATAGAATTCTATTTTCACTTGTTGATAGCTGTGCAACCGAAGAAGGAGTAAGCAGAAGAAGAATGATTGCAGGAAACAAGTAAGTGAAACAAACCCTCAGGTTCTTCATGTTATGAGGCTAAAGTATTTGTACTAAGACAGAGTCTTGTTAGTCACACACAGCATACTCAACTGCAGAGTTCAGAGTTGAAAATATTGGATTAACATACAACACTGGAATTGCTCAAAAGATTGTATAGCTATGATTTCACTGAGTAGAGCTACACAAAGCAGAACAATCCATGGTCTTTCATGGCTTTGTTTCTTTAGTTTTTTTTCTCACTTTCCAGCTGTGCAGAATCTAATAATTTGCAAAGAAAGACTTTTAAGCAGAAAAGCTATTTGTCATGGGATAATGATTGCAGGAAAAAAGATGTTTTGATGGGAATTATGGGAATAAAGAATTTCAGTAATGTGGAGCAGGTGGTAGGACAATGGGGGAGAGGACTGAAGTTTGTAAAATGAATCTGAGATGAGATCTGAAAAGAAAGAGATTTCAAAAATTGTGAGTGAAGCCACCAAGAAAGTACCACTAGTTTAGTTTAGTAAAGGAGCTTTTATGAGAGATGTCACATGGAAGCGTGCAGAGACATTAAAACGGAAATTCTGATTAGAGAGTGTTCAAAGCATTCTAGTATTAAATAGCCACTTGGTTTGCTAGCTGCTACATGCCCCAATAAATCCAACCTCGCAACTCAAAGTCAACACAATGCTGCTGAAATCAATGTTGCAAAGTGCAGAAACTTTGGTGCTGACCATTTTATCATGGACCTGCATGTACCTTAGCACTACTTTCCGCTAGTAAAGAATTGTTCATGTAATAAACCACGCGCCATCACACGTGATCGCACTGAAGGGTAGATAGGCTCTTTTATTTCATTCAAATTTAACAAAAGGTTACTGCATTATCCAATTATGAACTGTAAAGTACAGGGAAATTGTTAACTTACTTTAATATGATTTAGTGAGATTTTTTGAATAGTATACAAGTACACTATGTAATATGTCTAACCATTACGGGAACTCATAAATCATATATTACATGAGATTATCTGTAATTAAGTTTAATGTTTACATGAACATCATTGTCTTCAAACAGTGTTTTTCAGAAACATGATTCTCTCAGTAAACAATACTTACATTCTCCCTTAGAAGTTATCTTGTTATTATTTTTTTTTTTATAATATCTGAAAATTTTTTAGTACTATTTTTCTAGATCAGTTCATTTTTAGAATAAAGCAATACTAAGTCATTTCATTTGGTTATAAGTGAGAAAGTAAAAAGTTGGTGTTGAATAATGGATCATGATTAAGGTCTTTTTATCCACAATAATTTAGCTTTCATTGTCTATAATAATGCCATAACTGCTAAATGGTTGGGTGAGGTGAGCTTTGGAATTTGGAGCTTTGTGGTGGTGGGGGTCTCTGTCGGTGAGATGTTTCCTCTGAAGTGAAGACAGAACAGAACAGAACACCGAGGTTGCCACACATTCTCGGTAAAATGCGTGACACCAAGACATATACTTTAATATACATTGTGCAGAAAATCTTTGTTAATTTTTGCTCTGAAAATTTGTTCAGTCTATACAGTGATATTATCACAATTAATCTATTAAATTAGAAGTAACCAGTTGCAAGAAAAAAAAAATACTAAGAATTATTATCATAGGTGTTGGCTGCACATAAAAACGTGCTGGACAACCTGTCATGAAAATGAAAATGGAAGTAAAGACAAGATCTGAAGAAGTATTAGCATCGGTTTCTCTTGTATGCATGTTGCTGGTATTGAGCCAGGGATTAGAAAAGTAGTATGCAGCTTTTGGATTTTCGTTTTTGTCACGATTTGATCATTATAATAATTCTGGTAAATTAAAGTATAATCACTATTTTGTTTGTGTGTGTGTATGGTGATGGAGAAGTCAATTTTACTCCTAATAATGAAGAGAAGAGTTTTGACTTTGAAGTATTTGGTTGATATTTTATTGAAACCGAGAATGGAAGAGTTTTTGCATGGAGATGGATGAATAATAGATAATGCATGTGTTCAGATTTTGCAGAATCTTGCAATTTGTTTACGAAGTTTGATACTCTTTACCAAAGAAGGTCATGAAAAAGCGACGGAAGTGTTCACATTGTACTTATCTTGTGGAAATGTTTGATTGTCATTGAGAAAGAGATGACGTGTCAGATGAATCTTAGAAGGTGTCTATGTCGAAATTCTATGTCAATTAAAAAATATAATGATAGAATGCCTCACTTTTTTGACCCGAAAGTTATCCGCCTACGTGGCATTCATTATTTTAATAATTTTAAACGAAACGGTAATTGGAGGCAGCGACAAAGGAAAGTTTGCGTCATGTGCACGCGCTTTGAATTGGAGAAACATTTTAAAAAAACACATTGCGTTGCATCGTTTTTCCTCGTTTCTTATCCACAAGTTTCTTCTTCGAACAGGTTCACACAAGCACAGAGGCATTTGTATCGCAAGACATTCTCTTCCCCAAAAGGCTATCCTTCCATAAAGGTTGGTGTTGTGGGTCGCAGTGGAAGCGGATAGCGGAGTTGTGGAGAATGGTTTGGGTTGTTGGAGGCGGAGGGTTCCGCGGAAAGTGGTGGGTACCGTTCGGTTCATTGCTTGGGCGCTCTCTTGTTGGCGTAGTTGTTGGTTGATTAAAGGTCATTCACAAAACGAAGGGGATCGTGTGCTCTTTCAAGTGGATCACGCTAATGCCGATGAATTCATTACAGTCTTTGTCAACAAATGTTTGTGTGACGAGTAACTATGATGTTCAAACAATTACATGTGATGTAATGAAAGTTAAGTTTTTTTTTAAAAATCTGATATTTGTGTGTTCTGGTATGTGAATGAATTGTCCTTTTATGATTCCATTAATGTCTTTTTACATTGAACATTTTGTACTGCCAGTATTGGAACTGCTTTTAAACTGTATTATTACATGAAATATGGTTTGGACACAATCGAAAGGCCATCCAAATAATTCCATCACCAAACAACTGAAACAACTAAAAGGAACTGCACATTGAATTAAAAACCAACTTTTCTGGTGCGAGATTCAACTGTCCTTTTATGATTCCATAAGTGTCTTTTTATGTTGAACTTTTTGTACTACCATTAGTGGAACTGCTTTTAAACTGTATTATTATCTGAAATATGGATTGAACACAATCGAATGGCCATCCAAATAATTCCATCACCATGAATCATCACCAAACCACTTAAATAAGTAATTGGAATTGAAGATTGAATTAAAAACCAACTTTTTTGGTTCGATAATCAAGTGTCCTTTTATGATTCCATAAGTGTCTTTTTACATTGAACTTTTTGTACAGGCAGTACTGGAACTGCTTTTAAAATGTATTATTACATGAAATATGGTTTGCACAATCGAAAGGTCATCCAAATAATTCCATCACCATGAATCATCACCAAACAACTTAAACAACTAATTGGAACTGCATATTGAATTAAAAACCAACTTTTCTGGTTCGATAATCAAGTGTCCTTTTATGATTCCATAAGTGTCTTTTTACATTGAACTTTTTGTACACGCAGTACTGGAACTGCTTTTCAGGTGTATTTTCACATCAAATATGGTTTGGACACAATCGAATGGCCATCCAAATAATTTCATCACCATGAATCATCACCAAACAACTTAAACAACTAATTGGAACTGTAGATTGAATTAAAAACCAACTTTTCTGGTTCGATAATCAAGTATCCTTTTATGAATCCATAAGTGTCTTTTTACATTGAACTTTTTGTACAGGCAGGACTGCAACTGCTTTTAAACTGTATTATTATGTGAAATCTGGTTTGGACATAATCGAATGGCCATCCAAATAATTCCATCACCATGAATCATCACCAAACCACTTAAATAAGTAATTGGAATTGAAGATTGAATTAAAAATCAACTTTTCTGGTTCGATAATCAAGTGTCCTTTTATGATTCCATAAGTGTCTTTTTACATTGAACTTTTTGTACAGGCAGTACTGGAACTGCTTTTAAACTGTATTATTACATGAAATATGGTTTGGACACAATCGAAAGGTCATCCAAATAATTCAATCACCATGAATCATCACCAAACAACTTAAACAACTAATTGGAACTGCAGATTGAATTAAAAACCAATTTTTCTAGTTCGATAATCAAGTGTCCTTTTATGATTCCATAAGTGCCTTTTTACATTGAACTTTTTGTACACGCAGTACTGGAACTGCTTTTCAGGTGTATTTTCACATCAAATATGGTTTGGACACAATCGAATGGCCATCCAAATAATTCCATCACCATGAATCATCACCAAACAACTTAAACAACTAATTGGAACTGTAGATTGAATTAAAAACCAACTTTTCTGGTGCGAGATTCAAGTGTCCTTTTATGATTCCATAAGTGTCTTTTTACATTGAACTTTTTGTACTGCCAGTACTAGAACTGATTTTAAACTGTATTATTACATGAAATATGGGTTTTGACACAATCAAATGGTCATCCAAATAATTCCATCACCATGAATCATCACCAAACAACTTAAACAACTAATTGAAACTGCACATTGGAAAAAAAAATTTTCTGGTTCGAGATTGAAGTGTCCTTTTATGATGCCATAAGTGTCTTTTTACATTGAACTTTTTGTACATGCAGTATTGCAACTGCTTTTCAGCTGTATTTCCACATGAAATATGGATTTGTACAATGTTACAGCCTTTTCACAATACCAGAACTGCCTATCAATAACTCCCACAACACAACAATTCTTAAATTTCAATAACTGTCTTTTTGAGATATGGTTTCTGTACCACAGACTTACCACATTTTACTTACTAAATAAATGCACTACAAAACAACATAAACACTTTAGAAAAGTCATTATTTATTAATTGCACCATAACGGAACAGAAACACAACAAATAGAATTGTACACAACTTCATGTTTCATAGGTTTCATTTCCATCAAACAAAACAAAATAGATACATATTGCTCATACTCCAACAACTATTTATGTATCATTTTCTTCTTTCGACTATAAACTGTGAACGGAGTTTGGATTACACGACTTTTGAACCGTAACCGTGGATCATTCCTCATATGCACGTACATATCGCTGTTGGTTACATTTTTGTCTTCTGCAGCTTGACTTGGAACATCCACTTCATTCAAATTCATAGGAGAAACAAATTCATCTTTACTTCTATTTTCCCTCTCAGCCAAAGTTGATTTCAATTTAGCAATCGCTCCACCAAGTTCACGAATATCATGTTCTTGCTGCTCAATTACACCCATAAGCTGCTCCTTTTTTTTCGTTCCACCAAAGACACACTCTTTCCTCTTACTTTTATGACGCTCGCCATTACCTTTTGATAAAGCTTCTTTCACAACTAACTCACCTATTTCTTCCTTAGAAAGACAAAGATCATCCACAATCTGAAATTTAATTTCAAACAAACAACATCAATAAACCACAAACAATGCAGGAAAAAATAATAGAAAAGTACCATATTATTTTTCAAACTACTTCTTATTGACACATCTCCAACTTTGTAATCAATCCAACACAACAACCTTGGAAATTTGGATTCAATAACTGCACTCTTTCTCTTCACAAACAGGAAGTGATCAAAAGCCCATAGCTACATCATACAATAATACAATTCATTTCAAACAAAGTTACTCATTCATAACAATAAACCAAAATGCTACAAAACACGAAATTGGAGAAAAACAAACGAACTTACCTGCAATAAATATACGCATCCGACAACATGGAAGTGTTTTTTATCTGATTGCTTCTTTAAAACAACTGACGCATAACTCAAACTACCAACCAAATACGAATAAACCACACCACCCCAGTTATATTTAACAAGACTAGTCAAATCATCTACAATTCTAAAAAGTGAAACAAAGACTGTTCCATTTCTATTAGGCAAAAGAAACTCAGAAATGCCTAAAAGAATGTACAACCGACAATAATCTTCTACATCAAGACACTCACACTCAGTCAATAGATAATTATATACCATACTAATTGTTACCTTTTTTTTTTCAGAAAATTTCTTCCTACAAACACTATCAACGCCAACCTCCTCTAAATCAATTCTATCTCCATAAACCCTCAACCCTAGGCCTATACATACATCTAATAACTTAAACGCTACAAATTCGGAGTTAATCATGAAACCTCCTCTACTCTCCACCCACACATTACTTAACTCACAAAGAAGGTTTCGACTAATCTTAACTCTTTCATGCAAGAAAACAAACCACCAAAATGGTGTTTGTTGAATACATTGTTTTTGCTCCATACTTAACTTCTTGTTCAACAAACCAATATATTGTGTTTTACAAGAATGTCTGAAACTAATCTGCAAATATTCATATTAAAAATCATAGGTTAAACTTAGTCTACTAAAATATAAATTAAGTTACAAAGCAACAAAAAATAAAATACCTGACTTATATCACTACAATCTCCAACCTCACAACCTTCACTACCTTCACTAATGCCACTCATGTCAACTGACCTGCAATTATAAAACGCATTAACTGTCACTCATATCCAAGAACACAAATCTAGTTTGCTTTTTGTACCCACCCAATCCTAAATGTCGAAACCAACAAACTCAGTTTTGAACATCCAACAACACAACTGCACTTCGCATTTTGTACCCACCCCACCCTAACTGCCGAAACAATTCGCATTTTTTGTTACACAAAACAGTTCACATTTTCAATTAACAATCCACAACAACATTTACGATTTAGAGAGCATCCATTTGGGGAACAACACATCAAAATGCCATTTCAATCGTCGAACAAGAAAATACGAAAATGGGGTTTCATTTGGGGAAAAACATCACAAAAATAGGGGTTTCATTTGGGGAAAAACATCACAAAAATAGGGGTTTGTAATCAGATAGTAAAGCATACCAAAGTGCCCTTTGATTTGCAGAAGAAGAACACCAAAATTAGGGCTTCCAATTGTCCACACGAAGCTATGGCAGCAATCCACCTCTGTTATTCTTTCCCAACAAAGCACTGGCACTGTCGCTTTTCCCTAAACCGCCGCACTCTCGCCTTTAGTTTAAACCGCAAAGTTCAGTTCTGTTTTTCTTACTTTTCCTCACGTGCGCGTGTATCACAACCTCAACGTTCACTCCACCTTCTCTCACGCGTCACTGCTCCTCTTTCGTTTAAAATTATTAAAATAATAAATGCCACGTAGGCGGGTAACTTTGGGGTCAAAAAAGTGAGACATTCTATCATTATCCTTAAAAAATAACACAACGACTAAGATCAAAATATTTACAAGGAAAAATTATTTAACACCAACGATCATTTTACAACTAATATATGAATAAAATACATAAAATAAATAAATTTTTGTATTTATATAAAAAAAGTAAAAAATAATAAAAAATAGTATTAAATACGTGTAAAAAAATTGAATGTTAAAATACTATTTTCTTATTTACAAATTCATCATGTAATTGCAGAATTGCATAAGTATTTCATGTAAAATATAATTCTGAACGCCAATTTTGCAACCCTAAGATTATAGATGAAGTACATAACTTAGGGTAAAATCCACATAGTTAGCGGTAGTCCCAATAACAATCCTCAATATAAAAGAAGAGTTTGAACCTATGTTGAATTTTATAATTAGGTTAAAGTTTGAATTTGAGATTTATTGTATAATGTTAATTTTAAATTGTTTAATAGGTTTGATTATATTGTCATATTTAATTTCTACAAAAGTAAATTGATTACTAAACTTATTTGGTTATATTTATGAATGTAGTTTTTTTTTTATATATTGAATTCATCAATGAACTCTTTAATTTCTTGTTTGAAGTTTAATAAAATGATAATGGTTTTGAACTGTAAGACAATTTAGAATATTTGTTTCTTGGTTATTTGATTATTACATATACTTTAAGTATCCAATTTTTATGAAATTTAGGTATATACGCATCACATTTTATTTTTTGTCTTCATACTTGATTATGATGAATTTAATTTAATTATTTTTGTCTTGTATATATCAATGCTGAAAGTAGAGATGACAACGGGGTGGGATGGGGACAAAATTCTCATACCCATACCTGTAGAAAAAAATCACCCCATCCTCATATCCAAACTCAACGGGTATTAAAATTTTGTTTCATCCCATCCTCACCGGGTAACGGGTATAATTTTGTATCCATACCGGTACCCATTTTCTTACTACTTTAATATTAATTTTAATTAATTTTTATAAAATAATAAAAATTACAGTAAAAAAAATATAATATTATCAAATATTCAATGTTAGGAGGATGGTTGTTTTTTGATATCAAATACTTTGAAATAAATTATAATTGTTTACATTTTAGATTTGAATACCAAATAAATTTTCATGAGAACCAAAACATTTATTAAATTTGCAAACATTAATGAAACCTAGTTGATAAAATTTAAAAATATTTTTAAAAAAATATAAAAGGAAAAAAATATTCAAATTAAAATATATTTTAAATGTTTGTTTACTTCAAATTTTTAAATTATATTAAATATCTTTTTTATACACTAATAAAAGATATAATACATCACTTGATCAAAATGACGCAAAGAACAAATAATAAACATAATAATAAAGTTTTAACATAGATATTGTATCTTTTGAACTCTAATATATGTTGGATGATGATAAAAAAAATATTCATGACAATTACATTAAATTTTATATTGTAGTAAATAAATGTCATTTATACAATTATAGTGAAAAAATTACAGTATGATAGATAATGAGTTAAAAAATATAAAATAATTAGATAAAATATATCGAAATAGTATTCTACATGATGAAAATAAACAACAAATAAAAATATTAAAAAATTAATAAATTAATAAATGTGTGTCTTATAAACAATTTGATAGACTATTGAAAAAAATTGCTTAAAGGAAAATAAATGTATAATCAATGGTATGATAAGATGAAAAATATCTAAAATATCTTAGAGATCTAAGAAAACTTTTCAAATATCAATATATATTCAATGGTTGAGAAATAACAAAAATTATTTTAGCGAAACAAAAATTTCTTCAAATGAAAAAAACATTAATAATAACAAGTAAAGATTTTTTTTTTTATGATACCTAGTAAATGAAAGGTTTATGCTATTAAATACTTAAATTGAGAGAGTAAAATATACAATAAATATAAATATAAAAAAATAATATAAATATTCAAATGTGAGATATAAATTTTTTTTAATTGACATACATCATTTTAACATAATTACATAAAAGTTATGATAAGATGAAAAAATATATTAGAGATGCGAATAAGTTTCATGACAAACCAAATAATTAAACGGGAACGAAGATATTGCAGGGACGGGTACTATGGTGGGATATGTACATCTTCATACCTATGCTCATATCCAATTGAAAAAGTATAAGATTTTCCATACCTAATCAATACGGAGATTTTTCGTAAAAATGGAAACAGGTTCAAATAATACTCCCGAAATAGGTTTATTTGGCATATGTAGCCGAAAGGTTACTGAAGTTTTGAGAAAAAAGATGAATGAAACTTTTTTTTAATGTGTATTGGTAGAAAATGCTTTCTTTTTTTACGGAAAAGAAAATGTGACCATTTTTAAAACAAGAGTGACATTCATGATATAAGATGCCTTTCAATACGGTATTTGAAAAATAAATTAGATAAATTCAAGTAGCGGGTCTGAAAAGTACTATGAGGAAGTTGAACACTTTTGGGATTTAAAAACAAAATCGATCTGATAACAATGAAAGAGAAAGATTTCATTACCATAGCATTAATGGTGTGAATGGAAAAATACAACAAATACATATAATATAATAATATTTTTTATCTTAAAAAATTATACCTTCAGAAACCTCGATCGGTGACTCATGTCAAAATTCTAAATTTTTGACTTAGGTTCAGTTAGATCAAACATTAGTTCTGGTTTAACCAACTCTTGAATTTTAATCAAAGATCAAGTTAGTTTAGACTTATATTCGAGTCGAATGGGCTCAAATTAGATATTGAAATGATTCGACTGTTTTTCATCCAAATAATTTACTTTTACTTCAAAAAAAAATTAAATCTTTCATTGTTATCAGCATAAATATCAAATAGGAAAATGTTTTTTCTCGATGAGTTAAAAAGAGTTTTCGAAAAAGCACATGCTCTCATATATGGTAGATTGTAGATTGATTCAAAGACACCTTTTGTAACTTGGATGCACAGGTTTCACAAGGTTATCATTTATTTTAAGTTGCGAATTTTATACAGAATATCAATGGAGTAATTTTCATTAAATTATTTGAAGTTTTGGAAGAGATACTACCAAACAAAAACACAGTCAAATCATGTGTTGAATAAAAAAACTTTGTTCCATGAGTTTAGAATAAAAAGAAATATATATATATATATATATATATATATATATATATATATATATATATATATTATAATGATCGCATACTATATAAAAAAAAATTAAATCTTCACACAAGTATGTATATATTGAAATGTCACACCGTAAAGATAAAGATAAGAATAATAATCAAGAAAATGAAATAAGGGTTCTTCAAGAAATGTTTATTCTAACTTTGATTTTTTTTAAAAGTAAAATGACTTGTTTATGAGGAAATTAAAAGGAAATTGAAATTGAAAATTTTTAATAAGGCATTTCAAATAACTAAAATAGTAGAATTTGAAATTCATTCAAACAGGAAGAGAATTGAAATTCCATAATTTGTGAAATTTCTTATTGTTCAAGATAAAAAAGAACGGGTCAACTTGGTCGACAATAGACAAGACTAACTCAGTCGAATTTGATCAAATTTCGGTTGGTGTGAACTTGGTTGCAATTCGGTCTAGACTATCGGGATCGAATTCGGTCTAGACTAACTGGATCGAATTCGGTCAAATTTCGGTTGGGATCGACTCAATCAAATTTGACTGAGTTCGGCCAAATATTGTACTAGCGCCAACTCGACCGAATTCGGCCAACTTGACCAAATTTGGTCAGAGTTGACTCATTCGAAATTTGGCCGGTACTAACTCGGCTGAATTCAGCTGGGATCGTTTTTGCCGAGTATTGCCAAAATTTCTTTGAGGCCAACTTGACCTAATTCGGTTGGAGTAGTCTAGGTAGAAATTCGACCAACACTAACTCGGTTGAATTTAGTCAAATTTGACCGAGTTGATCAAACAGAAATTCAGCCGAATAAGGGTGAGTCAGTCTTATCCGAAATTGGACCGAATTCAACAAAGTCATCCCTAACAAAAACTTGGTCAAATGCAACCGAACTTGAATCTAGCCAAAATTTGACCGAATTCCGCCAAGTCAGACATGTCCAAAATTTGGCCAAATTTGATCGAGTTGATCCTGGCCGAAATGTGGTTGAATTAGGTGGAGTCAACCTTGGCCGAATTTGACTGAATCTGTTTCGACAAAAAATTTCTCCAAGTATGACCTAATCGACCTTGAGATAAATTCGGCAAGATGACCTCGTCTTATATTCGTCCAAATTTGATCAAGTTAACCTTGACCAAAATTTGGAAAAATTTGGTTGAGTCAACAACGATCGAAATTTGACAGAATGTGACCGAGTTGGCTATGGCCAAAATTTGGCCGAAATCGGTCAAGTCGACCTTGCCTAAAATTTGGTCGAGTCGACCTTTACCGAAATTTAGCCGAGTCGACTTCATTGAAATTTGACTGAGTCATCCCTAGTCAAAATTGATTGAATGCGACGGAGTTGGCGTAGCGAAATTTGGCCAAATTCGATCGAGTTGGATTCGACTGAAATTCAACCAAATTTGGCCAAATTGATCTTGGCTGCATTTGGTCAAGCCGACCCCGACTTAAATTTGGCCAAATTTGATTAAGTTTATGCCGACCAAAATTTGGCTGAATTCAATCGAGTCGGCTCGATCGAAATTTGACCAAATTTAAATATTTTAAATTGACAGTTATATTTTTTAAATTTAATTTCCAAATTTTATATATTAAAATAAACATTATTAAAGTGAAATTTTATGTCATAAGAGAAATTCAATTATTTTATCCAAACGAAAAATTGAAATGTAATGTAAGATATTGCATTTAGTTTATTCAATTAGATTATTTAAAAAAATAAAGGAAATTCGATTAAAAAATTTCAAATACAATTATTTTAATTTCTTAAAATTATTGAAATGCTTCGTACAAATAAAAAGTCAAACAAGTAAAAGAGAATTATTTATTTTTGATAAACATGTCAAACCTCTTCTCTAAATAATGTAAGATTTTGAACTCAGTTAAATTCTTAGTAGTTTCTTTTTTTCCTAATGTTTTTTATATGCAAGGACATTTCAAGATTTAGTGACTTCTAAACTTTGTTTTTTGCACATTGTATATATCCTCAAACAGGCATTTGTGGTTAAAATTAATGTCGATCTCTTTGATATTATTTATACAATTGCGAACCATTGAGCTGCTTTTATATGCAGGTAAAGTGAAAAATTATAAGTCATTATATAAATTCTTATTCAAATATTTATATTTGATTTGATATTATGATAACAATATACGTCAATCATGTAAATACTCCTCGTGTTTCCATCTTGTTCAATATTTATGTTTATATCAACTATTCCTTTCATAACATTTAATTCTCTCTAAGAACCGACAACTTCAATATTACATAAATTCAGGTAGAAGAGCAAGATACTATATTTAATTCAAAATAATAATTTGTAGATATTTTTTTCCTAATCGTATACTCTTCTAACTTATTTGTATTCATTTTTTTTATCGGCAATTTGTATTAAATGTGACCTAATATAGTTCTAGAAGTTTACTAATTCAGATAAAATGATTAATCACATGGAAGAATTAGGGACGATTACGGGTCGGATAAAATATGGATAGTGTTTATCCATAACCTAGTCTGCAAAAACAAATTCACTCGTTAGTCTTTCGTTTATCTGATGGGTACTCACTTAAAAAATATCTATGAATTTTTTTAAAACCCACGGGTAATTGTGAATGCCCGCGAATATTTAAAAAATATATATATATATATATATATAAGTTTTTTAAATAAAATTTAAAATAAAATATAAAATGATATAAATTAAATATTAATTTAATTTAAGCTAATAAAATAAAAATTTAATTTAATAAAATAAAAATAAAAATTTAATTTTAATTTTGTACATGTAATGGGTACTCGTGGGTATAGGTACATCAGACCCGTTTATAAGCGGGTATTAAAATACTCGCTACCTGCAAGTACTAACTATCCGCTACTAGGGATGGCAAGTGGGTGGGATTGGAACGGTTTCACTATCACATACTCATACCCATCGAAAAAATTCATCCTCATCCCCATACCCAAATCCAACGGGTATCAAAATTTTGTCTCATACCCATTCTCACCAAGTAACAGGTATATATTCGTACCATACCCGTATCCGCTTTCTTATTATTTCAATATTAATTAATTAAGTTTTATAAAATAATAAAAAATTACAACAAAGGAAATATAATATTATCAAATATTCAATATTAAGAGGATGTTTGTTTCTTCAATATAAAAAATATTTATAAAGAAATTATATAATTGTATAGATTTTAAATTAGAATACCAAATAAAATTTCATGAGAACCAAAACATATGTTAAATTTGCAAACCTTGATAAATTCTAGTTTCACTACTAAAAATTCTCATATTACATGGGATTTTTCTTGTAAATTTGTTAAAAAAATGTGTAAGAAAAGACTTTTTCCTGTTATTTTTTCTAAGAATCTTAATTGGCAAATAATTCTTTCGTAGGTAATTATTTCCTACAGACTTATAAAATTCGTAAATATTTTCTATAAAATTTGTTGTGAAAAATGTTTTATACAAAATATTTTACAAAAATATTGACAGCAATTTCCTGCAAATATTTTTCATAACAAAATTTATACATATTTCCTACAAAAAAAATTTCAAAACAAAATTGGTAGGAAATATGAGTTTTTTTTAGTAGTGTTGATAATTTTTTTTTTAAATATAAAAGAAAAACAAATATTCAAATTAACTTATATTTTAAATGTCTGTTTCCTTCAATTTTTTAAATTCTAATGAATCTATTGTTTATAAATTACTAAAAGTTATAATACATCACTATATCAAAATAATGCAAATAATAAATATTAAAATAATAATAATAAAATTTTAGCATATATATTATATCTTTTGAACTATAATATATGTTGGATGGTGATAAAAAGAAATTCATGGCAATTACATTAAAATTTTATATTATAGTAAATAAAATTGATTTATACAATTATAGTAACAAAATTACAGTATGGTAATGAGTTAAAAAAAATTAATAAAATATATCAAAATATTATTTTACATTATAAAAATATTAAAAAATTATCGAATGTGTGTCATAAAAACAACTTGAGAAACCATTGAATGAAATCGCACAAAGGAAAATAAATATATAATTAAGGGTATGATAAAATGAAAAATACTTTAGAGATCTAAGAAAATTTTGCAAATATCAACATAATCAATGGCTGAGACATAACGAAAATTGTTTTAGCGAAACAAAATAGTTCTTCAAATGAAACAAAAATTGATAATAATAGAGTAAGGAAGATTAATTTTTTTATATTACCTAGTAAATTAAAGTTTTATGTTATTTAACACTTAAATATAGAGTGTTAAACATTCTCATTGAAAGGAAAATATACAAGAAATAAATAAAAAATAGAAATATTCAATGTAAAACATAAAAAATATTTAATTAACATAGATAAGATGAAAAATATATTGGAGATGCGAATGAATTTTATGTCAAACCAAATTAGAATAAATAAAAAATAGAAAGTGTTTACTAATATATATATATATATATATATATATATATATATATATACTTAATGGACTAATAATTTAAACGGGGAAGGATATTTTGGCAAGTATGAGGACGGGGACGAGACAAATATGTACATCCCTATACTCTGCAGAAATCATGCAGCGAAATGATTAACGTTTGAATAAAACTCAAGAGGGGAGTGAATTGGTTTTAATATTAAAATTAATACTTTAAAATTTTCTCTGAAATTTTACCGTTTAATTTAATATTAGTTATTTTAAATGCAATCGTAGATACAATAAAGAGATAGGAAAGAAGATTTAACACAAGTATTTATACTGGTTCAGATCAAAAGATCATACGTCTAGTTGTTAATCTCTTTAAACAAAGAGATTAACTCAATCAATAATAATAACATATTACAATCAAATAATCAAGATAGTAGGGAAAAGAAAACACCTATCTTGAAGATAAGAGATGAAAGTAACTTTCTCTGAATCACACAGAAAACCTTGACCTAGCTTTCCTAGCAACAACAACAACACTCAATCTCCTAGAAACCCTCTTAGGAAAAGTTATCGCTCTACCCACACTAGACTTTTCAAAACACTTTTAAGAACTCTCAGAGAACTTCTTTGCAAACACAACACTAAGACTCTACCTCTCAAAAAGGTAAATTTCGAAGTAGCACTGTAGTTCCTTAAATATAGGTTTCAAAAATTAGGTAAAAAATTGAACGGTCATGTTTAAATTGCTAGGGATAATCCACTATCACTTATGATAATCGATTATTTTAGTGAGTTTTCTAAAAGAAAAGTTTGAGCAGATAATTGATTATTCTAGTAGGTTTCTGAAAAATCAGCTTAGCTTAAGATAATCGATTATCATAGTGATTTTTACAAAAATAAGAGAATCAGAGAAATATTTTGCTATTGATTATAAGCTATTCATAACAGATTAAGACAATTAAAAGATAACTTTAAACATAGAACACTTGGCTTTAGATTATCTTCCAGATGACTTTTGAGTTTCTTTGTCATCATCAAAATTTTGCTTCAACATTAACTAGTCTTCTGCTTTTGTCAACATACCCATCCTCATATCCAGTTTAAAAAGTCGGGAATTCCCCATGCTGATACCTATACCCAGTTAATGCAGAGATTCCTCGTCAAAACGGGAAGGGTTGGACAATATCCACTAGGACAAGTTTATTTGTCATCCCTACCCGTCGTGGATTTTATCCCCAAATACGCGAGTATTTTTACCGTCCTTAGGAGGAACTCTTGATTACTTTCTTTCTGTGTTTGCTTTTTAAGAAAAACTAAGGCTTATATGGAGAAAATTATTTCATAAAATAACTAAATATAGTGTAAGAAGAAATATACTACAAAAAATTGCATATTAGCTACGAAAAAATTCACAGCTAATTCGTAGCTAATCTCTCACTAACAACTTTTGCTATAGATTAACTATGAAATTGTTAGGGAATCTTCTGTAGCTAAATCCAGGTAGCTAATTAAAGAGGGATAAAATTCCTCGCTATTTTGTAGCTAATTCGTCTTTAATCCCTCGCTAAAAAGAAGTGTGAAAGTTTTAGAATTTATAACTAATTCGTAGGTAATTTGTCGCAATTTGCCTCTCGCTAATTTGTAGCTAATCTATCGCAACTTTTCTCTCGCTAATCCATAGCTCATCTGTCGTAAATTATCCCTTGTTAATCCGTAGCTAATTTGTCACAATTTTTCTCTTGTTAATTTTTAGATAATTTGTCGTAACGTTTCTCTCGCTAATCCATAGTTAATTTTCACAACTTTTCTCTCGCTAATCCATAAATTTATAGCTAACTTATCGCAAATAAAATTTATAATAAAATTTAAAAATATATAATTTTATTTTACATTATTTTTAAATTACAAAACAACTTATAAATGATTTATTAATTTTACTAATATTAAGACATGAAAAATAGTACTTAAACTAAACAAAATGGAAAAAGCAATGTCTCGATCAAGTATTTTATATGTTGAATATATTATTAAAAAATTAATTAAATAATTTGTGAAAACATAAAATAATTTAAAGATTCCTTAAATAAATTAACTATTTATATATAAAATTACACCATACATAAATTTAATTAATTATTTATTTATAAAAATCTAAAATAAAATATTCTATTTATTAATCTATAATAATGTTATAATATATAAATTATCTATGAAACTCTATTAGCATTAAAATATTTATTTAAATCCAAGCTCAATGTAAATAATCCTCCATTTTAAGAATAACAACGACAAAACTAACATTATTGAAGAAAGAAATATCATTACTATACACCCACAACCCCTCACTATTATATATTTCACAAACATCAATAATGAGATTAAAAATCATGCTCCATGGAGTTATCCATTTTGATATTGATATATAATTTCATCTCTGTTAGTATCTTCCTTAAGCAGATCAAAATTCTTTTAATCGTCGACTTTACTCAAATCCCGTATATTCACAGAACAATTATTGATTTACTTTAACTGCAAGCCCATTTCCTACACCAACCGTTATAATAATATCGTAAATATTATAATAATAATAATAATTTTGATAATAATATTAACAATAATTAAATTACTTATTATAATAATAATTATAAAAATAATACAAAATAAAAATATTTGTAATTGTAATATTAATTATACTTGATATAGTTAAAATCATAATTCATATATTATAATAATAATATTACAAATAATAATATTAATTATAATTATATAATTGAAATTATAAATCAAAATTCTAAAAGTAAAAACAAATTAGCAGCAGTGGGTATGAATCCCGTCCATCAACGACATCTGTTCTTTGGACGTAAGTAAATAAATGATAATGGGGCATTCAAGGAAAAGAAAAATTTAAAATGACAGGAAAACCAAATAAATAGACAGCTGTCACTAAAATAAAAAGGGGTAATTTAAGAAATTTCCAATGTACATTGTTTCCTTATCCGTGTAGTAGAGTAGATAGTAGATTAACTAGTAGGAGACTCATGCATATGCACATGTTGTGTTTTTTTTTTTTTTAATTTTGTTATTTTGAAAATAAATTTTAATATTATTGTGTATAAATAAATTATTTATAAATAAATGATTTTAAAAATTTTAATTGTTAATTTAAGTATATGTACTTATTACATTAATTTAATAAATATATTATTGATATAATTATGTTGAATTAATTATTATTATGTTTTTTTTACTATATATTGTTATTTAATGTTATTGTGTATAAATTAATTATTTATAATTAAATCATTTTAAAGACTTGATTTGTTAATTTGAGTATATGTAATTATTACATTTATTAAGGAAATATAATTTTGATATAATTACATAGAATTAATTATTTTTATATATTATGTTTTTTTTAATTTTGGTTATATTTGTAATGTTATTGGTTTATAAGTTTATTAATTGTCAATAAATTTAAATTTAACGTCATTAGGATTAAATGTTATATATATTGTCATTAAGTTTTTAATTGTTGATTGAACCTACAATAGATAATTTAAATTCTATCACAAACATAATTTTTTTGGGTTAAATTAATATAATTAAATTCAATATAAAATATTTATGGGAATATGAAGAGATGGCGGCAAATGAAATTATTGTATGTCTTATCGAGAGGTGTACAAATTGATATTTTGGAGCATGTTAATCTATATGGTCAGGACGTTTGGATTTGGTGGAGATGTTTCCTTTAGTTTGCTTAAAAGGAAGTTGGATGACTGGGGCTTTGTTTGTTCAAAAACGAAGAAAGAAAGTAGTTATCCTCACGAGTTACAAATGTAGCATCTCTATCTCATATTATGAGTTTAAATAATAAAATAAAATAAGAAAATGAAATCCCATTAATTATAAATCCATTTCCCAAAAATGCGGGAAATTTCAAACTTATTAAATCATTAAAAGCAACCTCAAATTATAAGTATAAAACTCCATTACAAGATCAAAGTTTAGCAATGAAACGGTTTACAATTTATTCCAAGACATAATAAAAATCTGATAAAAACTCTTCCCAGGTCTAGCCCCGCTCCAGCTCTAAGCCTCACCAGATCCACCTGCAACATCATCTACTCACGTATACCACGTATACGATCATCGCCACACACAAGCAGATAGGGTGAGCGAACAAAATAACCATATATTTTTATAGCACACACACACACACACACACACACACACACACACACACACACATATATATATATATATATATATATATATATATATATATATCACAATCATACCAAATGAATCCCATCCTTTGATTTCATACCACTTGGCCACAACCATGTTAACCGTGTTCTACATCTTCTAATGACTACCTCAACATATCTTGTTGCCATACCTATCGGCCACAACCGATAGAGCACGTGCGGAAAAACCATGCTATGGATCATACACCGTAACACCAGGTGGAGTTCCCAAATACGAACATAGTTCATAATGTCCTAAGACTACCAAACTCATAATCTAATCACTGAGGAGGGCAATCCATCTGGACCTATCCGTACTAGCCATAACCAGCACACTCACACCGGCAACACTCGCCAACCCGAGCTCAACTCAAGGGTTCCTCGTGTTCATCCGTAATCCCGAGCTCAACTCGAGGGATGCCATTCCAAGCCACACTCGAGGAATGCCACATGCTTAACCCCTATCCCGAGCTCAACTCAAGGGATACGTTCCGAGCCACAACTCAAAAAACACCAGCAAGCTGACCTTTAAGGCATCACTAAAGCTTTGTAGATCACGCACGTCAAGAGTAAGAACACCAATACTGTTGCAGTAAAATCGCTTGGAGGGGGACACGTACAACCAGGCGCTGCCCGCTTCCAGATCGCTTGGAGGGTATGATGGGTCGAACCTTTGCTCTCATTAAGTGTTTAAATTTTGGGGATTTATATCACTTTTGCTCTTAAGAATTGTATTTAGTTGCATGCTATATTATTGGATATTCTTGAGTTTAATAATGCAACTGTAATTTAATTTAGGTCCTTAAGAGTGTGAGTTAGGAATATTTCAAGTCATAAAATAAGTCCAAAAATAAGAAATTTTGGAGATAATTAATTCAGGAGCTAAATGCACCTCAATTTTCATTCTTACACCCCCTTCTACAATTGGCTATCTAATTCTGAAAAGGAATATTTTTGGAGCTAAATGCTTGACACCATCACACCAACGCCACCGTCACCTCCATTTTCTCCTCACGCTCCCATTGTTGGCACGAGTGCGAGGAGGCGAAGCAAGATCACGCATCTGTACGCAAGTCTCGGCCTACGCAAACCTGCACCAGTTCTAACCAGATTGAACCACCATTACGCGGTGTACCGAGAGCCTCATCGAAAGTGTATTCGGAGCCATCGCCAACCACCTACGGCAGTCCGATCTGCCACCATCGCAATAATCATCAACCATGAAAGAAACACATAGGGAAACCATAATTCTGGAGAGAGAAAGCACACTGCCACATGTCTGCTTCTTATTGGGCAGTCAAAGAGTCATAACTGGTCAACCAGTCAACTCTGGGCAAGGCTTAGTCAAAGTTGGTCAAATAGACTATTTAGCACTATATTTGGCAGGTGGTTCCTCTACAAGAATCCTGAACATGTCGAATATTTTGTATGTCAACATTAATGTATTTTGGTATGTTGGCATGTATGTTTATGAAGACCTGAATATTTATTATTAAATGGAGTACATCTACTAATTATCTCTACTAATTCTCTCTCATGTTTGTTAAATAATTTTAGATTAAATTATACTTTTAGTCCCTATTTTCGTAGCAAAATTTGAATTTGGTCCCTCAATTAATTTTTATCTCAATCTGGTCCCTATTTTGGGAAATTTGACCTAATCAAGTGCTTTCCGTTAGTGGTGGAGTAACGGTGTTAAATGGGGTGCCACGTGTCAGCTTCCGAATTTTTTGAATTTTTTTATTTTTTTTTATTTTTTTATTTTTTTTGAATTTTTTTAAAATTTTTAAAAAAATTAAAATTTTACCACGTGTCAAGTGGACATCGTGCCACGTGGCAGTGACAGTGCCACGTGTCACTATTTGGGAGGTGTCATTTTCTCATTCTCAATTTGGTCCCTCTATTTTATTTTTTGTCTCAATTTAGTCCCAATTTTTGTAAAAATTATGCAATTTCATCCCCCTCCAAATTGAAACAAAAATTATAAAATGTTCTACAAATATTTTTATTAAATTTGATTTTTTTATTCAAATTGGTATTTTTATTATATATTTTCAATAAAACAAAGTTTCTTTAAATTTGTTTCACATTAAATTTTACTTAAAATTGTTTTCAAATTTTAAATTTATTTGTTTTTTATTGTTACATAAACTAGTTAATTTTTCTTAAATTATATAATTGTTATTTTTATACTAACTAAAATATTTGTATAGAAATTATTGAATTTTACACATTTTAAAAATATGCAATTATTTAAAA
>Ga0214544_1002633_pt1 | contig 37606 bp, 17 predicted proteins | sample CNSS3metaG_FD_160074 | JGI IMG/M metagenome (GOLD analysis project Ga0214544, IMG submission 160074) | Root nodule microbial communities from cowpea collected in UCLA plant growth center, Los Angeles, California, USA - CNSS3 | ecosystem: Host-associated > Plants > Roots > Nodule | place: USA...
GACTATCTGCGTCATCTTCCAATTCATATTCCATATCACAAACGTTTTTATCCTGTTGCATTTCAGCTTCATGAACAACATTATTATCCTGCACAGGATTAATGTGATCTCCATCGCCACAACCACTATGCCCATCCACCTCAGCCTGGACCTCAACATTTGTAGTATTCCAAAAAATTGTCCACAACCTCAGCTTCACAAATTGAGTGATCAACATACATATGAACCTGCCCATTCCTTCTAGCAATTCTAACCATTTGCATTGCACCCATGTCATCAATCAAAATTTTCAAGTTGTTCTCCAATACCTCTGACCTACTAACATTATACCACAAATCTTTAATGTTTACATAACCCATTTCCCTAAGTATTCCCATTATTTCAAAATAGCTCCACCTATCTGGGTCACACGCCAACGTGGACGTTAACCCATTACTATAACTCCACCTAACTTCATTCCTTTCAAAGTATCCCCCATGGTGGACCACCACCTCAAATCTATCGTCACACATCCCAACCTATAAAAATACATATTCCAAGTTACTCGACGCACAACCAATGCCCACATATACAATACATATTACATCCCATACCCCAAAAAAGTTAAAACGGGACCACAACCCACTAACCACAAACAAACGGGACCACCACAAAGCAACGGGACCACAACCCACACACCATTACAAACACACACAAACAGAATAACACATAAAAAATAATACCAACGCCGACAAAGACAATACTATATAAGTAAAACACGACATTCAATCCATAAAAAAACCAGAAAACTTACCTTCGATTTCGTCCCACTATGAACACACCAACGAACCTTTGTCGCACCGAAGGAGATTGCGAACCCTAATATATTGATTGATTGATTTTCGCTTCTTCCTCAAACCTTAATTTGTTCAATCGTTATCTCCAAATTCTTCCTCGCACCCAGATTTCTTTCCTCCTCCCACCCAAATTTCTTTCTTCAACGAACCCTAATTTCTTACTTCCACGAACCCTAATTTCTTACCTTCAATTTCTTCCAATTACCACTGCCTTTAATTTCTCGTTCTGTAGTGTCCACATAAGCTGATGTCCCTACTTGACAAGTCATGTAAAATTGCCACAGTAACACATCAAATCACTCTGTCGTTAATTTTTTTAACACTGTTAACACACAAGACTGAATTGAACCTCCTACACAAACTAAGGGACTAAATTGAACCCCGAAAAAAAAGATGACCAAAATAAACCTCACATATAAAGTAGAGGATCAAAAGTCTAATTAAGCCTTTAATATAAATAGAAGTGTGTAATATTCTTTTATTGTCAATTGTTAGTTAGTTTTTTTTAATGGGGAGGTGAATTTACATTTTCTCTCACTGTTCTTTCTAAATTTTATCAAACTAATTTTATTTTTTCAAGTTGTTGTTAGTAGAAGAGACTGAATTTTTTTTTATAACCAATAAATCACCTTATTATTCTACTAAAATAATAGTATGAAAGAATTTTGTTTTTTCTGAAAACCATTTAACTACTTTACCATCATAGAGTAAAAGCTATAGAAGTAGTTTCTTTAAAGGTAATTTTAACTATAAGGCTAAATAAAAATATAAATGTATATTTATTTATTTTTATTTTAATTGGTAATTTTTTTCTCTGTTTTATTTTTGATGTATATTTACAAGAACTTAAATCTCATCTTAATTTGTATGTTGTGATATTTTTTTTTTCTGTGTTAGCTTAAACTCGTAGTTGACCCAATAAATTTAAGAATCTTTGAATAAATTTTTACCAAAAATAATATTTAATTAACTGTTTAAATTTTTTACATTTTCAAATGAAATTTATATTAATGAATGGAGTATGACATATGATCGTCTCAAACATAACATTTCAAAATAAAGAAAAATAAGATAAAGCTAATAAATAGTATTCCCTCATAAATAAAATAAGAATTGGATGTAGACATCTCAATATAGTTAAGTTTTTGGATACCTTTCCAATTTGGAAAGTATTAACCTCTCTATTGAAAAATATGTTTTTTTTTTCTTCTTCTACGTTGGCAACTATTAAGTCTTTTACCATCTTTATATTGTCAACAACCAATAACCCTCTCAACACTTCACGAGTCAAAAATGATATGTCCACCCATACACACTTTTAAAAAAATTAAGATGCATTTCTAAATTATAGAAATGACTTTTATGTGAACTTTAACCTAAGAACAAATTTTAATTTCACATATAAACTTAAAAATATAAACTTAAAAATTACAAATATATTATAATATATATATATATATATATATATATATATATATATAAAGCAACTGTCCTATAATCATTTTTAGTTTTATTATAATTTTTTACTAAATCCAATTATTCTGTTGTTTTACTTAAAAATAATAATTTTTAATTAAAATTATATAAAAAATTAACTACTTTTTAAAAAATATAATAATACTTTTTAGGTTAGAATATTTCATTAATTTTCGTTTTTATACAAAAATCTTGGTTCTCATATTTTTGTTGGTTGCAATTAATTCCACACTTACTCGCTTTTATGTGTACACCCTCACTCTTTCTTATTTTACACCCTAAAACTCTCGCCACTGATTCACCCTAACCCACACTTATCACACACACCACCTGACACACTCACCTTAACTCACGCACACACCTTATCTAACTCTCATCACACTCACTGCACGCACACCTCACATCACGTTTCACTCCCCAATTCACTCTGCACACACAAAAAGGGCCCAGGCCCAGGCCCACTAACAGAAGAAAAAAGGCGGGGAAACAGAAACGACAAAAACCAGAAAAGAGAGGGAGTAACGGAGAAGAAAAGAAGAAAAAAAGGAGAAAAGGAGAGCGGAAGAGGAAAAAGGGGTCGCGGGTTTTCCTCCATTCTTCTTCATCAAATTCGCACAAAGGCAACGTCTACTGTCAAAGTCCCATCGCTGCAGCCACGGACATCCTAAACACACATTACCCGCAGGTTAAGGTTCATCCCGTTTCTTACCTCTGTTTTGTTCTATTATTGTTGTTAATACTAGTTTGAATTGATGAAGTCACTGATTTATGATTGAGATGCTTGTACTCATAATTATTCAATGATAAATACACATTGCCTTTGGATCCTGCAGTATTTATTGTTTATGAAAACAAATATAAATCGTGGAAAGGAAACAAAAATGAGATGATAAACTTTTAACTGTGAAATAATATGATTTACGAAGAAATTGTAGTATTAAAAATAATATATCAATTTTGCGAAGAACTTTTAACTGCAGTATTATTAATAATATATTAATTTTAATTAAAAAAAGTAAAATAATAATCTTACATTTTGTTCTATTAAAATATTTTTTTTATTCTATCATATCTTTTATAAATTTTGTTTTCAAATCTTTTCAATTTCACATTTAAGTTTCTTAAAAAACAATCAACATAAATTTTACCTTTAAATATTCCCTATTCCACTCGATCACTCTATCTCAAATTCCTTAAATCAATAGAATAAGGAGATTTCTGTGTGGTTTGGGATTTTTTCGGTGAGGAAAAAATGAAAAAATGAGAGAGATTTAAAATTTGGGAAGTATACATAATTTGGACAACCACATCACCAAAGAATGTAATACATAAATTTATTATTTAAAGGAGTAATTAAAAAAATTATATTTTCTTGTGAATTTGAAATGTGTTGCTGACCTTGTCACCTTTCATGTTTTTTTTATTTGTGTTTGTTGTATTTTTTTTTATTAGAGAAGAGTGAATTGAGATAGGCCCAACGCAATCCACTAAAGGCCCATGTGCTTACAATTATAAAGTAAATTTCTTTGCAACCAAAAAAAGTCTAAAACAACAACATTGATGAGATCTAAAGATATAAGGATATAATAACATTATTATTGTTTTGGGGTTTAGGGATTCTGTTGGGAGTGCAAGAAAACAAGGGTTTAAGGATTCTCCTACATCTTCGCTCCAAGTTCAAAGTTCTTTGCTTGAATTTGTATTTCAGATGGCTTTTATGTCTGGACTTCAGCGCCTACTTCGTCACACCCCACTTCTTCATTCGCACCATGCTTCCATTCGTTTAGCCTCAACTCTCACTTCCCCTAAACTTTTCGTCAGCGGTGAGCTACTACCTCTTCTTTATTCCTTTTCATCTTCCAAATACTCCTCTTTCATCTGCCTTTAAATTGATTAAATTAGTTGTTTAGTTATGGATGCTAATCGGTCTTTTCTTACTCCATTGCTACTATATATATAGTAATGTTAAACTGTTGTGTGGGTAATCATTCGTTTTCCCTACTAGGTTTGTTTTCAAACTAGCGTTGCAATTTCATCGCACCCATTTTAACGTGCTTTTACATGACATTAAAATCGGAACTTGTGATTTTCACTTGCCCTAGTTTTATGTATTTGTCGAATTGCTATCCATTCGTGGATGATTTCTGAAAACGACTCTGTTTGTTTAAACATAATGTTATGCCTAAGTAAAAGAGAAGAATGCCCTCCTTAGAAAAACGTCTAGTTACTCTAAAACTAGGGAAATGCACGTTGGAGATTGAGCAAGCTTGACTATTTGTTATACACTTTGATTAATCTTTATGTGCATTTTTTAGTGGCTGGATCTCTTTGATAAATACATAGTATGCTGAGCATAATTCATTTCAGTGTTGTTTTCTCTTGGTTATCTGGTTTGGGAACCTAGATGTTGAATGGGTTTCTTGTACAGAATCACCTCTGAGGTGGTGTGTATATGGATACAAATATGCCGAGGCAGGAACACACAGAACATATTTTAAACTTTGCCAAAAATTAGTCGCATTTGGAGTATTTATTCACTGTCACAAGTGGGTCATCGGTGTGTCCACAAACTTAGAAGCTTTCTTTTGATTAAGGAGGGCAACAAACAAGTTAAGATTCTATGTACAGTCTGTTATTTTAAGGGAGATTTCTGCGGTAGTTGCTTTGTCACAATATCCATTTCATGGTGTGTCTTTATTTTTCTATATATGTATCTTTTTTTTAGGTTTCTTCTTGGTGAAAATCTTGCCCTATAAATCTCGCGTGTGTTGTTTGCTTTTATTTGCCTTATTGTCTGACTAAAGGCATTGTATATCCTTCTTTGTCTTCATTCTTTTCTTCCAACATGTTTCTCTTTTTATTTAAAAAAACAGTGGTCTAGTGATGAATGTGGATTAGAACATTATAAAACTGAAAATAATTAGTCAAAATTGTTTTCTTCTGCAGTAAAAGAAAAGAGAACCTATGGAACTCGATAGTTCATATCCAATCTGCAGATCTAGTTTGGTTTAATTATATCTTCGTTGCATCCTAAATCTCTGTTCCAAGCAATGCTAGTTTAAGCAGAAGACAAATTATGGCTGTTATTTAGTATAATTTCCTCAGAAAACCTTGTTGGATTCCAGCAGTCAAGATTTTTCTTGTAAAGGTTACACTTTTATTTATGGATCATGGAAACTTCCATGAAGTTTGAATGGACCAGTTTTCTGGTCTACGTGGCATGAACTTCAATTAAGTTATATTATACCTTTTGGCCCCATTCGATGTATGAAATCTCTACGTGTATTATATAATGTATGAAGACGAGTATTACAGTAAATTATTTTTCAAATCTTTTTGCTGGTTAAAAATTGTCAATATATTCATCTAACATGCTGTAGTTATATGATTCTGCATTTACTATTGCATACGGACAGGTCTCTCTAGATTGACAACAGATGAAAAACTTAAGGAAGCATTTTCTTCATTCGGGCAGCTGGTTGAAGGTAATCACGAGTTTTTTTCCTCTTACTATGAAGCATGTTTTGCTTGATCTTGAGTTTATTTTGAATTCTCATTATACAGCTAAGGTGATAACTGATAGAGCCTCTGGAAGATCAAAGGGATTTGCCTTTGTAACCTATACAAGCATAGAAGAAGCTGAAAAGGCTAGAGAAGGAATGAATGCTAAATTTTTGGATGGATGGGTTATATTTGTTGATCCTGCTAAACCAAGAGAGTCCAGACCTCCTCAGCAATCACGGTCCCAACCCTCTGAATCAGGTTTCACTGTTAACAAAACTGTTGGGTGGTGTGGTTGAGCACTAAACCAACTTTAATTATGGTCACCATATTTGGATGATTTTTTAGACAGTGATTCAAATCAGCCAATTATACTACAATTTCTTGAGAACTATTTGCATCAAACAGTTGAAAATGACTATTAAATTTTGGGCATCATCCAACTTGTATTCTATGGTACTGTATCTGAGAGGAATTGCACTGAATTCTTGGAAGTTAATTACATTTCCGGATCTTAAAAGCTAATACTTATCTTCTAACTAAACCTTAAAGAAAGCCTTTATGGAGAGCTTTTGGACATTTACATTGTAATAGTAATTTTAAATATATATGAGAATAAATCCTCTAATCTACTTTACCAGTGCTGCGCAACACTGAAAATTTAAACTATTTTCTATGGTGTTCTGTATAAATTTTATTTAATGCATAGCAAATGAGTTAATTCGTTTGAGTTAGATTTGGCTTTAAAAAAAAAAAAAAGTCTCATTTTGCAGGTTTATAAATTAAAGAACCAACTTTGACCACTTCAGGAAATTTTTTACCGTCATTCTTTTGGTACAAACTTTTAGAATAATTTAAAAAAAGTATAATATATTTTGGAATTGCGATTATTTTTATGTATATGAAAAAGAATATATTTTTGAAATATATCGTAATAATTTCTGTAATTTTATCTTTTGATTAGGTTCACAAAATCTTCAACACAACTAATTTTGAAATCTATTATTTTATACAAAAATAATTTTAAATATTTTGCTGATCACATCCTAAATTTGTGTTATGGGAAATATTCACAGTTAAGTTAAAATTAAATCTTTGAATGAAAACATAAATGCATTTTGTAATAAAAAAAATTATGAAAGAATCGATTCATGGTTTGACCTCTAAAATGCAGACAAAGTAACAACTATTAAAATTGTGATAAAGATAAAATAAAAGCATGTTAAGATGGGTATGTTAAATTTATAACACTAGTTTGAAGACAACCTCTTACAGTTTTTTTTTTTCATGTGATTTTTTTATTTTATTTTGAAATGTATTATTTATCAATGTATCTGAATGTGTCTTATTATTTATCAAGTGAAATGATATTTGGTGAGAGCAAAATGTGATTTTTTTATTTTATTTTGAAATATATTATTTATCAATGTATCTGAATGTGTCTTATTATTTATCAAGTGAAAATGATATTTGGATATGTCACACTAATTGTTAGTTCGAACATGTCTCATATTTATATTTATCATTTGATTAATAAATAATAATTAAAAAATGTTTCAAAAAAATTGAATTTAAAAAAAAAAAACTAATAAAATAGTCACATATTAGTTGACAACATGTCAAAGCTGTTTCTGTTTATAAAATAAGGATATTATTTATAATAAACTAGTAGAAACATATTTGTTGTGTTTACGGATCATGATTTTCACTCTTATTATTAGTATTATAATCGAAATGCATTATTAGATTTATGAAAGTAATTATAAAAATAAATAATTTGAAATTTTTTAGTAAAGGTATTTTTTAAAATAAAAATAGAATAATTATATTAAAAATAGTTATAAAATCTAAAAAATAAAAAAGTAATAAAAATATTGATATTCAAAAACAATTATCATATAATTATAAAAATCAACCAATTATTCATAGATATGGATAATGTACACTTTTCTTCGTCTAATTGTAACAACTACCTTCTTGTCATATATATAAGATACATTCTAGGAGATTGATTTGCTTTTTAACCTGTAAACACAACTTATATATTTTTTGCTTAACTAATAAAAAAAATATAAAAGTAAAAGATAAAAAATATATAAAATTAGATAAATAGTTAATAATTAAATTATTAAAAAAAATAAAAATAAAAAATATAATTTATAATTTTAATTTCATAATTTTATAATTATTAATTTTACAGTTAATATTTTATATTCTTTTATGAAATTATAAAACAAAAAAAAAACAATAAAATTACAAAATTATAAAATTAAAAAAAAAAAAGTTTCCAAATCATGGTATTAGGATATTATAAAAAATACAAAATTATTGAATATAAAAATATGAATTTTAAAATTAAATAATCAGAAAGTTTCGAAATTAAAATTATAAGTAATATTTTATATTTTATATTTAATAATTTAATAATTTTATTATTATCTAATGTTATATTTTATAATTTAGAATATACTTTTATCTTTTAATTTATTTTAAAAATATTTTTCATTAAATATAATGCATATTTTGGGACACCGTTATTATTAAAATCTTTTAATATTATTGATAACAATTAAATTATTAAATATAATGACAGTGAAAAGTTATTACTAAAATCTTTTACTATTTTAAGACTCAATCGAAAAAGAAACTAATCGAAAGTTTTCAAATTTATCGGGTAATGAAAAAACAACTAATATAGAATTATAATTCGAATTAGTGAAATATATAGTATGGATCTATCTTGTTATAATATATTCATTATCTTGTTTTACTTGGTTTAAAATAAATTTTTTAATGAAAATTTAGCAAATTTATCCTTGTTCCAATGTTAAGATAAATAGATATAAAATATAATCATATGCATAGGACGGAGCGGACCGGGAATGGGTTTTGCTATGTCATATTCATTTGCGTAGAAAAAATTCATCTTCATCTTCATATTCAAATTCAACGGGTATCAAATTTTTGTCTCATCCCCATCTCACCGAGTAACGGATATAATCTTGTCCTACCCGTTTTCTTACTACTTCAATATTAATCTTAATTCATTTTTTAAAAATAATACAAAATTGTTATAAATGAAAGATAATATTATCAAATATTCAATACGGATGATTATTTCTTTGATATCAAATACTTTGAAATAAATTATAATTGTTTACATTTTAGATTATAATACCAAGTAAAATCTCATGATAACCAACACATTTATTAAATTTGCAAACATTAATCAAATCTAGTTGATAAAATTTTAAAAATATTTTTTAAAAACATAAAAGGAAAACAAATATTCAAATTAAAATATATTTTAAATGTTTGTTTACTTCAATTTTTTAAATTGTAATGAATCTCTTTTTTATACATTAATAAAAGTTATAATACATCATTTGGTGAAAATGATGCAAAGAACAAATAATAAACATAATAATAAAATTTTAACATAGATATATGTATATTTTAAACTCCAGTATATGTTGGATGATGATAAAAAAATATTCATGACAATTACATTAAATTTTTATATTGTAGTAAATACAATGTATTTATATAGTTATATGAATAAATTATAGATGATTGATAATGAGTTAGAAAATAAAAAGTAATTAAATAAAATATGTCGAAATAATATTTTACATGACGAAAATTAAAAAAATATTAAAAAAGTAACAAATGTTTATGAACAATTTGAGAGACTATTGAAAAAAGTTGCACAAAGAAAAACACAAATGTATAATTATGGGTATGATAAAATGTAAAATACTTTAGAAATTTAAGAAAACTTTTCAAATATCAACATATATACTCAATGGTTGAGAAATAACCAAAATTGCAAGGATTAAATATGTTTTTGGTTCCTCAAGTTTCAGCGAAATTTGGAATTAGTCCCTCATCAAAACTTTTGACCAATTTAGTCATTCATCTTTCAAAATACGTGAATTTAGTCCTTTTAACCAAATTTTGTTAAGTTTATCTGATGTTTCAAGCACATTTTATGATAGTATTTAAATTATTTATACTGTTTGACACATTATTTTTCAATGTTAACTTAAATAGTATCATGAGATGTGCTTGAAACGCCAGATAAACTTAACAAAATTTGGTTAAAAGGACTAAATTCACGCATTTTGATGAATGACTAAATTGGTATAAAGTTTTGATGAAAGACTAATTCCAAAATTCACTGAAACTTGAGGAACCAAAAACATATTTAACTCAAATTGTAATAGCGAAACAAAAGAATTCTTCAAATGAAACAAAAAATAATAACAATAAGTAAAAATTTTTTTATATTACCTAGTAAATAAAAGGTTTGTGTTATTAAACACTTAAATTGAGAGTATTAAACATTCTTACGAGAAAGAAAAATATATAATAAATAAAAATATTTTAAAAGATAGAAATATTCAAATGTGAGACATATTTTTTTTAATTGACATACATCATTTTAACATACTTACATACAAAAAGGACATGATATTATAAAAAATATAGTGGATATGTGAATGAGTTTTATAACAAACCAAATAACTAGAATAAATAAAAAATAGAAAGTATATATATATATATATATATATATTATGGTTACTTAATTATTTGTGCATATTTTAATAATTTAAGTGAAGATATGTACTGTGGTGGGAATATGTACATCCACATGTCCAATTAAAAAAGTCGAAAATTTTTCATACTTATACCTAGATAATACCAGAATTTATCGCTAAAACGAAAATAAATTCGGATAAAAAACGGATTTATTTATTATATCTATATGCCGCATTTTTTTTTCAGTGTCATTGTACTCAAATACCATTAATATATTTAATAACAAATTATTACCGAAGAATCAAATATTACAGAATTATCCAAATCATATACTCATTATAATCGCTTTAGTTACTCATTAAAAAAATATTACACAATTATTTTGTTTAAATATTCTCGTGGTAATTACTTTAGTTATTGATTTGATAAAAGAAAACTTAATAATATATAGATAAAAAGGAATAAATATATATAAATATATTCAATTTTGTTATGGGTCGAATCACACAAAATAATCAGCCCACAAAATACAATAAGAGTGGACTGAGATAGGCCCAACCAAGTATTAAATACAGGCCCATATGTTAACAAATTGGAACAGACACTTGAAACAAAACTCTACTCTTTTGTGCTCCCATCGTCTTCTAGGGTAACCACGGCGCCACTTGAACAAGTGCGGCCATATCCAACCATTTTCTTCGCTTCTCTTCTCTTCTCAGGTTTTCTTCTCTCTCCTTTCTTTTTCCTTTCCGTATGTATCGCTATTTTTTCTTTATACCTTTCCTACCCTTATTTCAAACCCTATCGTTCTAGACGATTCTGCACCTTCGCCACTACGAGTGACGGTGGAGCACGATAAAACCATCTTTCGCTATTTCGATTTATCAGATCGCGAAAATTGTGAATCCTTCTTTGTTCTGTTCGCTCCTACAACCCTAATACACTTTGCACTTTTATTGATTCTCAATTCGTCATTTTATCTGCTGTTTATTGGGTGTGGCGTCTCCTAGACGCTGTTAATTTCAATTACGATAGTCGTGAATCTGTTTCTCATTTTTTCACCATCCATCCAATCCCTATCTGATTTAGGGAAAGTAGACAAATTTACTTGATTCCTCAGTTTACGAATGTAATATATTTATTTTGATTTCTACACCCTGAACTGTGAATCTTTGTGATGAAAATTTTACTTTAGATGTCTTCTTGTGTTTTGGCTGTTATCCTTATTCTGTTTTTTGTTTGTTACCCTTATTTGTGCGTATTTTTTTTGGTATCTGGACAGGGGTGTCATATTACCGGGAGTGTTCAATATGACATCTTTCCTAAAGCCTGAGAATGCTCTCAAAAGGGCCGAAGGTTAGTTAAAAAAATACTTATATAACGTTTGTGATTTATGTATAACGTTTGGGTATAATGGTAATGATGCAGTTGAGTGATTCTGACAATTTTTGTAAATTTGCAGAGTTAATCAATGTTGGGCAGAAGCAGGATGCTCTACAGACTCTTCATGACCTCATTACCTCAAAGAGATACAGAGCATGGCAGAAGACACTTGAAAGGATTATGTTTAAGTATGTTGAACTTTGTGTTGACATGCGCAAGGGCCGATTTGCAAAAGATGGGCTTATTCAGTATAGGATAATATGTCAGCAAGTCAATGTTAGTTCACTGGAGGAGGTGATCAAACACTTTATGCACCTGTCAACTGAGAAAGCTGAACAAGCTCGGAGTCAAGCACAAGCGTTGGAAGAAGCCCTTGATGTTGATGATTTAGAGGCTGATAAAAGGCCAGAGGACTTGATGTTGAGTTATGTCAGTGGTGAGAAAGGGAAGGACAGATCTGATCGGGAGCTTGTTACCCCATGGTTTAAATTTCTCTGGGAAACTTACAGGACAGTGCTTGAAATATTGCGAAACAACTCAAAACTGGAAGCATTATACGCTGTAATTCTTCATCTTTTTTAAAACTTGATGTTTTATATTAGTATATTAACCCAAAAAAGTATAGATCTTAAGCTAAATAGTTTTGATATTTATTCTTTTTTACTACTAATGGTTCTTAACCCAAAAAAGTATAGATCTTAAGCTATATAGTTTTGATATTTATTCTTTTTTACTACTAATGGTTCTTGACTTCTTAATTATTCATTTTCTCTTCGAATGGGGTGGTTGGCTTGTTTTGATAGACTGGCAAATATCCTCTCTTTTACTATGGTGTTCCTGAATTCTACAGTGTACTAAATGTAGACATCAAAAAGTGGCATGCATTCTAACTGTTAGCATTTGATTGATTTTTTTTAGGATATATTGCTGTTCTATTCTTATACTTTTTTTTTCAGCTGTTACATGCATCTCTAGATAATAATGATAATTTAAGAAGGATTACCTTTGTTTTTTTAAAACCTGAACTCCCATTGCACCCTAATGCTATTTGCAGATGACAGCTCATCGAGCTTTCCAGTTCTGCAAGCAATATAAACGAACAACAGAGTTCCGCAGACTGTGCGAAATCATAAGAAACCATTTGGCTAATCTCAACAAATACCGTGACCAACGAGACAGGCCTGACCTTTCAGCACCTGAAAGCTTACAATTGTATCTTGATACTAGAGTTGAGCAGCTGAAAATTGCCACTGAACTTGAACTCTGGCAGGTTGGCATTTCTCATTTTTATTTATGCATGTGTTACATGTTTGTTTTGTTAATGTTAAAAGGCATTGAGAGTTTTGGGCAATAACCTAACTTTGATTCTGTGTGCAGGAAGCCTTCAGATCAGTGGAGGATATACATGGACTGATGTGCTTGGTCAAGAAAACTCCCAAGCCATCCTTGATGGTTGTTTACTATGTGAAGCTGACAGAAATATTTTGGATATCGTCAAGTCATCTTTATCATGCATATGCATGGTTCAGGCTCTTTTTATTGCAAAAAAGCTTCAATAAGAACCTGAGTCAGAAGGATTTGCAATTAATAGCTTCATCTGTTGTTCTTGCTGCACTTTCAGTGCCTCCTCATGACCGTACACATGGTGCGTCTCACTTGGAACTGGAGCATGAAAAAGAGAGAAATTTGAGGATGGCCAATCTCATTGGCTTTAATCTTGAGACTAAACCTGAAAGCAGAGAAATGGTATATTACTTCCTCTCTATTGTACTTGTCCTAAAGTAGCATATGGAGGTCTCTTTTGTTAATCTTACTATTTGCTTATGTTTCCTTTTTGGTTTGCTCACAGCTCTCAAGATCATCACTTCTTGCTGAACTGGTAAGATATTCTTTTTAAGTTCATCTTTTTTTCTTTTTTAAAGTTTTGAATTCGTTTTATTTGGCTCTTCAATATTTAATGTTATTTTTGAATTTATTTGTTTATATTGTGTTCACACTTGTGGTTGCAATTATAATTACCATACACTGATGCATATGCGTTTTATTTTTGAATTGGGGATATCTACTTCTAAAAACAATTTTTCATTTGTCGGATAGGTTTCCTTTGTATATTATATATTATATTTGATATTTGATGTTCTAGTGACTTTTATTTGGTGTTCTTCATCAACTTATTGTGTCCATGTGCCAAGTTACAAATAGATCTCGTTCTCTTTGCTGCAGCTTGTTTGATTTTTTTTCACATCTTTGTCACTTGTATGTTTCACCTGCTGCCTGTAAATATTTGCTGCATTATAATTATTTAACTGCAGTCTTCACTCACCGTTATGGCTTTAAGATTGGGAGGATAAAATGAAAGCAAGATACAGAATATGATTTAGTTTATGGTAATTGTGGCAGAAGTTGCCAACTTAACATTACTAACTTAAAAAGACTTGCAATAAATAATGGAATCTGAACATTGTAATTATTTTCAATTTCTCAAGTGACGATGTTGATTGATTTGACTTCTCCTTAACTGTCATAGTTACGGTGATTCAATTGTTTTGTACTCAATGTCGTAAATGTTTTTCCAGAACATACTGGCTTCAATTATAAGCCTGCTGTATTGCATAGGGTCTATTGATGATGTATTTTGGAAGTTGAGTGGACTCTGGGTTACCAGGGTTTAAATGTATTTTTGAAGTTAAATGCATTCATTACAAAATAATGCTGCCAAACTTAGACAGTTTGTGTCTGTTGGTCCATTACAGGCATCCAAGGGAGTGATGTCTTGTGTGACTCAGGAAGTGAAAGATGTTTACCATCTTTTGGAACATGAATTTCATCCCTCAGATCTTGCAGTAAAAGCGCTGCCCTTGATAACTAAAATCTCAAAGTTAGGAGGCAAGCTTTCTACAGCTTCTTCTGTTCCCGAAGTACAGTTGTCTCAATATGTCCCAGCATTGGAAAGACTAGCTACCATGAGGTTGCTGCAGCAGGTGCATTTTCCTTTTTGTGCTCCTTTGTTATGTTGTGGATGAATAGTAAACATGTTTTCCGTTCTGTTCTGTGATTTTGCATGTTAATGTGTTTCCTTTTTGTGTTCTAGGTGTCCAACGTTTACCAGACAATGAAGATAGAGACTTTATCTGGGATGATCCCGTTCTTTGACTTTTCCGTAGTTGAAAAGATTGCCGTAGATGCTGTAAAGCAGAAGTTTGTATCAATGAAAGTTGATCACATGAAAAATGTTGTGATCTTTTGCAAAACGGTATGTTTTGTTCATTTTTGTTGTGGTTGCCCCCCCCTCTAAAATTGGTAGTTCTGCAGAAAATTTTTATCATTTTTATTTCTGTGTAATGGTTTCTTGTTAAATGAGTTGTTTTTGTAACAATGTTATGAAATGTCTAGTATCAGCTGTTGTGAATCATCATGTTTATCTAGTTTGCTATATGTCACCACAGTTCTACTTATCTGTTGTTTTATGGCAATTTGCTTCATTTATAATGCAGAGTCTCGAGTCAGATGGCTTAAGGGATCACTTGGCCAATTTTGCTGAACAATTAAATAAGGCCCGACAAATGATTTATCCTCCTGATAGGAAACCATCTAAACTTGGAGCTTTACTTCCAACTTTGACTGAGGTTGTTGCCAAAGAACACAAGAGGCTTCTTGCTCGAAAATCAATCATTGAGAAACGGAAAGAAGAACAAGAACGGCAGCTTCTTGAAATGGTATGCATTTCTGAATTATAACATTTTTTTTTCTTCTGTCTGCTTTTTTTGTGGGTAAGCTCTAAAATTTATTATTTCTGTAACAAATTGACCTAAGATACCAGTTTTTATTAATGGATATTATAAGTTCTGGATATTTTTGAAATTATTTAACTTTTTCTTTAATATTTATTTTTAAAGGAACGAGAGGAGGAGTCAAAAAGACTAAGACTTCAGAAAATAACTGAAGAAGCAGAACAAAGACGGCTTGCCACCGAGTATGAGCAGAGGAAGAATCAGAGGATCCTTAGGGAGATAGAAGAGAGGGAAATTGAAGAAGCTCAAGCTTTACTTCAGGAAGCTGAAAAGCGTATCAAAAAGAAGGGGAAAAAGCCAATCATAGAGGGAGTAAGTTGAAGTCTGCGTTTTGTTAAATAAAATTCTTGATTTGTTGGTCTGCAAATGTTGACTATAAACACTATCTGCAGGACAAAATCACCAAGCAGACCTTGATGGAGTTAACTTTGACTGAACAACTCCGGGAAAGACAGGAAATGGAAAAGAAGTTGCAGAAGTTAGCGAAAACAATGGATTATTTGGAAAGAGCGAAAAGAGAGGAAGCTGCTCCCCTTATTGAAGCTGCGTATCAACAACGTTTAGTGGAAGAGAGACTTCTTCATGAGCGTGAACAACAGGTATGTGTGGATTACTATTGTTTGCATCTGTGCTTGTGTAACTTTGACATTGCTTTTGCACATTCCTTATCATCACCTCCTACAACACTCTATTTGAGCCAATTTATATCTTCTAACTGAATCAAACTATTAATGATGCAGCAAGAAGTTGAACTGAGCAAACAGAGGCATGAGGGAGATCTCAAGGAGAAGGAGAGGCTTGCTCGAATGATGGGCAATAAGGTTAGTGTGGGCAATCTGTTCAGCTTCTCAAATTGTTTGCTTTTGGAGGATAGATGTTATAGGTTATGAATTGCGAAGGCCTTTTTTTTACTTCCTATTATTGCCATTGGCCATCAAATTGCGACAACTATCAACTATTATTTAGTTTAGCCTTGTAAAGCAGGGTCTTGCCTTAGGCTAATTTCTTATTTTTTAATTTATTATGCAGGAGATATATGAGGTCCGAGTTGTTAGTCATCGCCAAGCAGAGTTTAATAGATTAAGAAGAGAACGGGAAGAGCGAATCTCTAGGATTTTGCAGTCAAGGAGACAGGAGAGGGAAAAAATGAGGAAGTTGAAGTATTATCTCAAATTAGAAGAAGAGAGACAACAAAAAATGCGTGAGGAGGAGGAAGCACGGAAACGTGAAGGTATTTTTTTGCTCTTTGTAGGAAAAGTTCAATATATACTTTTTTGTTTGGATTTTTTTTTAAGTTTTAATATTTTTAAAAAAAAATCACCAAGATTGTCATGTTTTGTTTTTCAATTCACCTTTTATAATTTTTTTTTATCTCAAGGAAATGCAAATGCAACCCTGGTAATTATACCATCTTTAACGCACAATGTAGTAATAACCTGTTTGTATTTATCCATGTTTTGTTGTAATTCAGAGGCTGAAAGGAGAAAGAAGGAAGAGGCTGAACGCTTAGCAAAACTGGCGGAGATAGCTGAAAAACAGAGGCAGAGAGAGCGGGAACTTGAAGAAAAAGAGAGACAAAGGAGAGAAGCATTGTTAGGCAGAAGTGTTGAAGCAGCTCCTCCTGCGCGGCAATCGGAACCTGTAACAGCTCCTGCTGCAGCTGCAGCCGCTGCCGCTGCAGCTCCAAACCCAGGGAAATATGTGCCTAAGTTCATGCGAGATAGAGCTGAAAGAACAGGCACTGCTCCTCCTCCGGAAACAGACCGCTGGGGTGGTAACAGTAGCAGCAGGCCGGATGGTGACAGGTGGCGTGGTGGTGATGATCGGCGAAGTAGTTATGTTAGTGGTGGAGGTTCAAGGTCATCATCTTCTTGGTCCAGGAATCCGCGTTGAACATTTTGTGCCCTGAATTATTGCTGGTGACTTTTTGGAGTTCTATGTACTCTCCCATTTTATGTTCTAGAATTCTTTTTGATGCTGAGTTAAATTTATTATCTTCTTAATACTCACAAGTCCTCTATTGTATCGAGGAACATGCCAGCAAAATTTTCTATTTATGATTGAGTGGATTGAAAATGGTAATCGAAGTATCAACTTATTAGACTCAGCTTTCATCCTATTTTCTTACGTAGAAAATAACCAGTAGCCTTGCTACTGTCGTCCTATTTTATCTTTATTTTCTATTCGAAATACAACAACTGTTGCACTGATTTAAATTACATTGCAAAATACATCTCGTCATTCTTCCCGCGCCTTTGTAAAATGAACTCTTAAATAATCGATTGATTAATGTTGAGATGGGAAGTGAAAACAAATTGGTTGGAAATATAGTAGAAATTTGGGAAGTAGAATATATAAAGGAAAAGTCTAAGTGCAAAGAGACGAATACGTTAATGTTAATTTTATTCTTTATTTTTTAATTATCTTTTGGTGAAACAAACTGTCTATGATTTGTGGAAAGTAAATAAATCGTAAGTGAAATTGTGGAGATAATGTTTAGGGGAAAATTAAAGGTATAGTTGAGTTGGATTATATGGTATCCCGTGTGTTCACGATCTCTATTCGAAGTTTAGATATTTGTGGGTATAACAGTAGAATTCACCGGTATGTGGGGTTCACCTAGTTCGTAGGTGACCCACTTAGATTAAATGTGCATCTAATCTAAATAGGTGGCTTTTCTGAGCATAATAATTTTCTTATTCCTATTCACACCTTAGCTTTTCTGAGCATATTAAAGAAACAAATTTTCCTATAGTACTTGACCCCCATTTTCCCAATCTAGTCATATCAAGGTTGTTTTGGGTGGAGGTGGCCGAATTTGTTTTGTTGATTTTCGAATTCAATCTTGAAATATTAAATTATATAAATTTAATGTTAGTAAATAACTGCATTTTAGTTAAAGTTGTAAACACTAAGTGGTTGGCTCATGAGTGAATAAACAAATAAATAAATAAAACATTGTGTCACAAACAGAAGGAGTGCATGAAAAGGATGAAATGAAATTCAGTCAACCAATACGGTAGTGGTATTTGTCGTCAAGGAAGCTCATTGTACAACCTAAGCAAGCTCAAAATTTTAATTCTGTTTTGCATGCGATATCAGTAATAAAATCCCCTATTTTAAGTTTTTTTTCATCAAAACTAAACCAAATAACATTGACAAATTTATTACAGTGTAATTTATTTATTTAATATTTACAACTTTAATTAAAATGGGATTATTGATTTTTATTAATTAAGTAATTAATAAATTTAACGCTGTTTACTGAATTTAGCACGTCATTAGATTATTTGTTAGCAATTATACTTTAAATAGTTAAAAAATAAATTTAAAGAAAACACAGTGTATGTATATTAGGGTTAACCCACACCGGAATTCACACTGGCACACTAAATGTGGCTAGATCGGGAATTATGGTGCTGAGTATTTGTTTTTTCCTTTGGTTGCAAATGCCTTTTTTTTTTTTAATTTTTCCTGAAACAATTCACATGCATATGTTTCGTTAAATTCAATGAATATACTAAATCCAAAGGCTTCACTATTTTTTTGAATCTTTATTGTGGAATCTATTATCTATTTGCCACAATCTTTAAACAAGGAGAAGTAACCGAAAGCAACAATCCAAGAGAGGAATAATTAAAAAATGGCTACGCCAGCAACACTCTTACACCTAGAAAATGTTGGGACGTGAAGACGGAGAGAAAGCCAACAATAGAGATGTCAGCGTCATGGTGATGCACGTATTCAAAGCGAATAAGAAGAAGACTTTTCTTTTATGTCTTTTAATTTCTTGGGCTAATCAATTGAAAAAGGAATCTTAGGATCTGTATCCGCCAGTCATAAAAATACCAAATAATGGAAGTGTGTTAAAGTTTCAGATGCGACTTGTAGCGTGCGAAGTTGGGACGGCAAATATCTTTCATGTTTGGATCTTAATGGAATCATGACGTCTGACGAAAGCAAATTTGGGAATATTTATATCCAACCATCCTCCAATCGTGAGCTGCAATTTCAACCAATGGCCTCTGCGATACCCGGCGACGAAGAGACGCCGCTCGTCGCCGACAATTCGCCGCCGCAAGCGGCGAGGACCACGTCTCACACCTGGGATATTCACATCCTCAGCTTGGCCTTTCTCTTGGTTTTTCTCGCCTTCGGTGCCGCGCAGAATCTGCAGAGCACTCTCAACACTGTCAGTATTTTTCGTTTTCTTTTGCGTTCGGTTTGGTTTGGTTTGCGAGGTAGGAAATCGAGGTCCCGGAGTAACGGTCTCGGTTCGGTTCAGTGTTTAGTATTTCAATTGTGTTTGAATTTTGGCTTCAGGAGGAAGGCTTAGGCACCACTTCTCTCGGGATCTTGTATTTGTCTTTCACATTCTTCTCCGTGGTTGCTTCTTTGGTGGTGCGAGTTCTCGGCTCTAAGAACGCTCTGCTTCTTGGGACTACTGGCTATGTCCTCTATGTGGCTGCCAACTTGAAACCAACTTGGTAATTACTATCTACCTATCTCGATTTTTCTGCGGCTAAAAACTTAATATATATACATACATACATATATATATATATATATATATATATATATATATATATATATATATATATATATATATATATATATATATATATATATATGATGGATTTCACATGGATAAAATGTGTTGTTGGTTCTAAGATAGTCAAACTTAGTCTTACTATCTCTATATTTTCAATTAGTTGAATTATAGTTCTTATATATTCCATTCTTAAACGGTTGATGGTCTTTATTTCCCATGGGATTGGTCCATGTATTTAAACTTACTAGGTTCCCAAGGCACCAAAATTCAAATGAGTGACACTTATGTGAACAAGAATCTACGTTTCTTTATCATCGTTTATGGTTGTTGCTCATACATGGGAGTACGATTTCTTTTTGGTTTATAACTATGTAGTGATACAAATTTATATGCATATCCTTGACAATTGAGCAATGATTCCTGCAGGTATACATTGGTCCCTGCTTCTGTGTATCTTGGGTTTTGTGCTTCCATACTTTGGGTTGGAGAGGTACATGTAACCTGTGAAGATTTTATAGCTCCTTCAATTTGTCATTGGTCACCTGCATCTTTACTTATCGTAGTTTGACCTGTCAGGGAACATATCTCACTTCTGCTGCACGCAGCCATTCTACAGATAACAACTTGCATGAAGGTGCAGTAATTGGTGACTTGAATGGGGAATTCTGGGCCGTGTATGCACTTCACCAGGTGATCATATTATTTTGAACTCAGCTGTTATTTTTGTTTCATTAAAAAAAAAAAGCTCTTAGAATTTGAAATTGATTGAGGAAATACCCGTTTTGCAGTTTATTGGAAATCTCATTACATTTGCTCTACTGAGTGACGATCAGCAGGTTTGTGGTGGTTAACCTTTCCCATTTTCAAAATTTTATTTTACTCTGTTTATTTCAACCATCAGTTCATGATATTAGTCAAGCATACCCTTGCCTTGTTAGATATATCTTCAGGAATTGCCACTGGTGAAATATCTTCAGGAAAAGGAAAAAACCTCAACTAACTTGATGATAATGGAACCCCTGGTCCAAATTGGTTGAATAGAAATAGTATTTAGCTTTTCTATCAAAGAAGTGCTATCACACTTTTAGATAAAAATCATGCCACTTTCTATTTGGTGTCTCATTTCCAAACTATTGAAACTTGGAGGAATTTTAACCAATGAAGGAAACACTTATTTTTCAAACACTGTAATTTAGCATTTCTGTGTTTTGTTTTTAATTTCCCAATTTATTTATTATTAATACATGAAAAGATGTTAATATGTATGATATGCAATTTTGAGGAAATGTAAATATGAGCTCAGTTTTACCCTGTACCCTGAACAATAACTGCTCATTTGACAAGCTTTTTTTATTTAAAATATAGTACACATTCCATTATTTGATTATGTTTCTCATTAATGCAGGGGGGAAGTACCAAAGGAACCACTTTGTTGTTTATTGTATTCCTTTTCATTATGATTTTTGGTACAATATTAATGTGCTTCTTGCGCAAAAGGAGTGTTAATAGTAAGGGGGAACAAGAGCTTTCAGATGCTGGTGCATGTGCGTCCTTGAAGTCCCTATCTAAATCACTTGCCAATGCATTGTCTGATATAAAGATGTTGTTGCTCATACCCCTTATTGCATATTCAGGTCTACAACAAGCATTTGTGTGGTAATTCTTATGAATTATAAGGCATTCATTCTTTTGGATTTTCAATAATGGTTCTATGATTTAGTGTCCTTTTATTCTTGTTATACCTTGTTTGTTAACGAAATACTTTTTGGCAGGGCTGAATTTACCAAGTATGTTGTAACTCCTGCAATTGGTATTTCTGGTGTGGGTAGTTCAATGGCAGCCTACGGGGCTTTTGATGGAATAGTAAGTACAGGAATGCAGAACTATATTTCCTTGCCATTGCTGGTTGTTTAAAATAATTAGCTTTGGTTATATCATGTGAACAAGCTTCTGTCTCTTATTTCCTCATTTTTTATTTATTTATTTACTTATTTTATATTCTGAAATGTCTTCGAGTAACTGATACCAATTTCTTTCTAGACAAGGAAATTGCCATGTTCTAAATTTTTTCACTATGGTTCTAACATGTGGACAAGGAAATTGCTGTGTTATATGTTTTTTCATGGTGGTTCTAACATGTAGAGCCCCTTGCCACACCAAAATATGTTGTAATGGGATCTACTTTATTTTCTTATTTTCTATGAATATGTCAGTGTTCTCTGTTTGCTGGTCGTCTCACCTCTGGTCTCTCGTCTGTTACAAAAATAGTTTCTGTCGGTGTTTTTGTTCAGGCAGTCGTATTGATCTTACTTCTGCTAGACTTCAGGTAAGCAGTAATTATTTTTCTTTGAATGAAGTTGATCTTATTTAATTTATTTTCCAATATTCATCTTGCCTATATCTCTCTTTCCCACTCCTGATGCAGCATAAGTAGCGGATTGCTTGGTACTCTTTACATACTCTTTTTGGCTTGTTTATTGGGCATTGGTGATGGAGTTTTAATGACGCAACTAAATGCTTTGATTGGAATACTATTTAAGCAGGACACGGTATACAAATGATGCCCTATTAAGATGTTTACCTTGCTTCTGCATTGCTGTTTTGTTCAGTTATTTTATTTTGCTTGTTCCTCGTTTATTCTTCACACATTGCACATGCTTTCTGCTTGATTCTTTTTCTCTATCAATCTATTCCTCCTCCTCCCCCCCTCCCCCCACATTTTGGCTTAACAACTGTGTTCTTGGATAAATTTCTCCATAAAGTTTTGTATACTTAACTTTTGTAGAAACTTACTAATTTAACTTCTCCACAAGATGAAATGCATAAGTTGATTTTAATATGCGAGAAAATATCAGTTGATGTTATCTTTCATTTTCTTTTCCCTCCGAAAGTATTTATGGAAAAGTTTATTCTAGTATGATCTTAGTTTAAGTTGCCTCTAATGTCAAGTCTCTGTTGCTTCCGGTGCAGGAAGGGGCTTTTGCTCAGCTAAAGATATGGCAAAGCGCTACAATTGCTATCGTGTTCTTTTTCGCCCCGCTCATGTCGTTCAAATCCGTGGTTGTGATTATGCTTGCTTTCCTTTGTGTCTCATTCTGCATTTTTCTATGGCTTGCTCTAAAGGTGGGGAACACATCACGTTCCACGAGTCTCCGAATTTAAAGCTGCTTCAACTACATACACTATAGATTTTTGTATACATTGTTTCATTCTGTCTTCTCGCGAGTAGCACGTCCAATCTGGACTGTCTTTATTTTATGGTGAAATTTCCTTCAGTTGAATGAGCTGTATAATCTGTGACATCTCTCAGTGTGTTTGGTAACACATTTGTTACCGCTGGCTGGACGTGATTCCGTGGAAGCAATTAATAGTTGCTTTTACACTTTTGTTTATGTAAATTTTCTAGTAAACATGGATCCCAACCTTTGTGTAATGTGTCTATTTATAGTTGTTCACTAAAAGATAGCCTAGGTAGGAACAAGTAAAGAAAAGAGAAAAACACAGCTTCTTTCATAAATTCTCACGGAAGTTCATGATCGATTTTTCTTTTTCTCACTACCAAACACATTAACAGGAAGCAGAGTTCTGATTTGATCTTTGTGAACTAAAGTGCGGAAACAACGAATCCGCCAACTACCCTGTTTTGTTTCCACGTGTAGAACGCTCTTAATTTTAATGTTGCGAAAGTCTCTCAAAAACTAAACCGAAGCTATAATCATAAAGCATGGTCTGTATGGCCAAATCCACAATCTGAACTTGGTCAGCAAGCCCATCATATGACTCTCTAAAGTCATCCTCCACTTCAATGCTCATTGGTCCATCGCATACCATTTTTCCATACCAAAATCACTGAAAAGAAGTTATGATTAGGTGGTTTCGCACCAATTTCACTGCATTCCTGTCTTATTTATAAAGACTGCATCAACTATCTTATCAAACCACCAAGAGCTTCCCACCATGTCCTTTTTCTGGTTCTCTAGCTTGGTCCGTTTGCACATCACATGGCCTATTGTATCCTATGCTGCCACTTGGATAACACTTCTAACGTTGACGGCGGCAGTGGCTTCTATCTCACCGCAGGTGGCGTTTGTCTCTGCCATATCCCCCTCCTCTTCGTTCTCTCAGAAGTGCAGCACTGATGGGTCCATCAGAATGCCCTTGGATGTTCCAGGAGACATCCTGTGTTTTCCTCCTCACATGTTCGTGAAGTCCAAGGTTGACCTAATCGTTCCACCCGTCTTTGCAGCAGCCATTGTTGCGGCTTCTGCTTGCGTGGTCCGAGCTGCGGGCATGTGGGAGCATGATCAAACTCGTTGAGATGCAACTTAACTGGGTCTTCCTCTTAGGATCAAATCATATCTATCTGAGACAAAAGAATTAACAAAATTCGATTATGTGTCACCTGAAATTAACAGATTTCGAGATTATGTGATAATTTTGCTGCTGAGAAGAGCTTCTGATGAACACGGCCTGACGTGGAGATTGGCTGTGAAACTGGGCTAAACTGGTTGCTTCTGTATATACGAGATTATTTATTTTTTGAAATCCACACAAGGAAATTGTCAAATGTTAGCAATGATGTGTTCGTAATAAATTTCTGAATTATTTGTCTTTCGGGTATGCTGATCATATGGGGAGTTAGATTGAGGTCAATGATCAATCTTACTTTTCAGTTAAAATAAATATTCCATTCAATACTAACGGCGAATAATTTTCTATAGCTGTTATTTTCATTTCAAGGAATAAAAATGGCAAAGATTCCTGTAATAAAATGGAATGCTATTTTAAATTCCAGAACAAGGTTACCGGTGTAAAATAATGTATTTCTGTACCTTGATTAGATCTTAGGAAGCTCAATAGCCACGAGATCCTCAAAACCTATAATATCTTATTATATAAAGTAGGTCCTGCCAATGCTAGAGTGAAACAATAAAAAATTCTCTTTTTTGACGAGACAACAATATTCTAATTTGGTTACAATCCAACTTGTCTACAATAGAGGTCATTGAATATGATTTTTGGTTCAAGAACAGTTTGCTGGGCATAAGTGGAAGGTGATCCAAAACCTTTTAGACTATTGATGATTGGAGCTCCATGAAGATAGACTCCGAAGATTACTTTGTTTATGATACAATAATTAATCAATTAATTAAGTTAAAAAAAACTATTTAAATTATAAACAGGATCAATGATTTATGATTATGAAAGTCACTGAAATTTAGTAGTCAGTTAGTCAGGTGCACAAGATTTCTTATGTGGTTTGTTAACGACTCATTGGTATTAAATTTTTTCAATGAATTTCTTCTAGAAAATTCTGAAGAAATCAAATTCAGAAACATCCTCCGAGAACAAACTGTAATTATATGTATCTGTAACGTTCTTCTTATTGCATAGACTGCAAGAGGCTTTTGTCACTAATTAAGGAGGAAAACACGAAGCAGCGAGAGTATTCAAACTCTTAAAATCGATTTGATCAACTCGTTGCTGAAATCCCAGAGTTTCTTTGCTAGATGTTTGTTTTTGGCATGCGCACTTGGCTTGCATAGATTGCAATCCACAAAGTACTTCCCAGTTACACCTTTCACGTTTGGGTGGAGAGCAACATAGCATGTCGTGGCTGCTCCCTACGATTTTTGTTTTTTCAGAAATTAACCTATGATTAGTGACAACATATTTCGAATTCTGAACCAATATTCGAATTTTAAAATGACGGAAAAACATACCTGAGGAACGTTCTTCCATATGTAAAAGGTGAAGATCTTCAAGAAGTCTGCGAGAATTCATAGTATTGTGTTACAACTTAAAAAGTGCATGTTATTTAGTTGTGTAGTTTTGTTTCTGTTTTTGAGGAGAATTAACATACGCATAAGGTAAGAAGAATGTCTCATAAGAGGTGTCATTATTACTCCTGGATGAACTGAGTTTGCTGTGATGTTCACACCCTCTTCCTGCACTCAAATATCAAGAAGAACAAACAGATAAAATATTGCATGCTCAATTTTGGTATCATCAAAGAAGGAAAAAAACCTTTTGCTAGTTTCTTTTATCAATATGATCATTGGAAAACAAAATGCGATCATAAAGTGCATGCAACACATTCATTGTGTATGACCTGAAGGCGATGAGAAAGCTCATTTGTATGCAGTATGTTTGCTAACTTGGACTGTCCATAAGCCTTCTTGTTACCATAACTGAAAGCAATAGTTACAAAAAACTGTGATGTTCCACTGATAAAAATCACTGTCATGATGCAGAAAGTTCAGGCCAGAAGCAAAGTGAAAATAAAATACCCTTTTCGCTCATTGATCTTATTGAATCTAATCCCCTTTATGTAAGTGTAGTTATGGGCAATTGATGACAGATTTATGATCCTGCCCTCTATTCCAGTGGCTTGTGCAGTTTGTTTCATTTTCTCAAGAAGCAGGTTTGTCAACAGGAAATGACCTGAGATGTCAAAAAAAGATGAGAAAAGGCATCATTTTTACTACCACTAAGGACTAAAATAAAATGTCATACAAGAATGTTGAGATTTTACCAAGATGGTTTGTTGCAAACTGCATCTCGATCCCATCCTCTGAGAGTTTGAAGGGACAGAACATTACTCCAGCATTGTTTCTGATATGAAAAGCCAATGTTATGAACTTATGATTCATATACTTGAAAAATGACTAACTCAATGACATTGAGCATGGATGAGATAGAATGTGATGTAACATTAAAAGGAAAACCAACATCAAGATATTGAGAGGAAGATCAAGAGCTATGAAGTTGTCGACAAAGGATGTCACAGAAGTGAGTGAGCACAGATCGAGCTTCATTATGTCGACTCGTGCAGACTCATTCTCTTCTAGTATACGTTGTTTAGCTTCTTTTGCAGATACCATGTTTCTCACTGCAATGATCACATGAACCTTTCGAAGTGCCAACACTCGTGTTGTCTCCAACCCAATTCCACTTGCTCCTCCTGTGTGAGAATTACTTTGAGTTCTTAATTATTACAACACATCACAGCAAATATAAGTAAAGTTCATTTCTTTCAAACATTCGAAGCAATTATAAATAATGGAACAATTTTATGTCGAGCTATCCATCAATATCATACTTTCAAAGAACTTTATCACACTAATACAAGGTAACTGGTTAAATTTAGTGGCATATGTATTTGTTAATTTTGTGATTGTGTTGATATTATTTATTCTGTTTGTATGATGTTGAATTCTGAAAATGGTGTGTGATACATTTACTTGATTTAACGTTTTTTAAACTTTAATTTAAAAACATATTTAAAATCCCGAGTTTTAGTATTGGCGAGAGATCAAAAACTATTTTGTAAATACATAAAACAAAACGTTGTTTTAAATTATTTTAAAATATATTAATATAATTTACTTAAAAAATAATTAAAACGGTAATTTAATCTTATAAATTTTTGCTTCATGATATTTTTTAAAACCGAGATATAAAATTTAAACTTAAAAGTATACTTTTGGATTAAAAAAATTCTTCCGTAAAAAGTCAAAGTGATAAAAAAGTTAAAACATTGAAATTTTAAGTTATCAGATATGTTGTACAAATATAACTTTTCATATTTTATGATAATGAAAAATTATAAAAGAAATATAAAAATATATGAAATTAAGAAAAATGGTCACTCATTTAAAAAACATTAGAAATTAGCAAAAAAGGAACAATTATTTCTTAAAATAAAATGAACTAAACATATATCTTTGAGTCTTTAATTGAAAAGTTTCCCAATCTTAATTTTAAATTTTTTCATTTGTGGTGAACGATTTTATATTTTGCTTTAAAAAGGACATTAGTCTCTCAGGGATAATGTGATAAATCATTGAATGATCAACATCACTATATATCACCCGTGAACGTTATCATTTGATGACAAAGAAAAAAATATTAACGCAGATCAAATTAATGTAATAAGACATGTCAAATTTTGATGAAATATTTAAAATAAATTTTGAAAAACATCAAGGAAAAAAAAAAAGATTTTATTATTTATAAAAAAAATATAGAAATGATATTAGTATGATAAGAATTGGTCGGGTGTGATATTAGTAAAAGGAAGAGATGGGTAGAATTTTTTTTAGACGAGAAATGAAATAGAGAAAAGAATAAATAAAATGTTAAATTATCTTATAATCTTTTATAAATAATATAAATATACATTATTTTTTAGTGTTTATATGATTTTTTTTATTATATAAAATAAAATAATTCAATATTTTATTATATTTTTTATATATTAATTTTGTTTTATGATTTTAAAACATATATAGTTAAGAGTGATAAAGGAGAATAATAATACGTGTAGAAATCGCCTTGTACCATAAAAAAAGTTCTCTTTAAAAATAAGTGATTATGATAAGGTAAATTTTGTACATACATACATGTTTCAATTTTCTCATCCTTCTAATATCCAATAAACAAAATAATATATTTACTTTTCTAAATTATTGTGTTAATAAGCAACTCATAACAAAAAGCCGCGTTGAAAAAAAACAAAAAAAAAAAAAACCTCATAAAAGTCTACCTATAATACTTTTTTCCACACACCTACCTACAAATTCAACATCAACTTCATGCTCCCACAAATACTTAAGAGCGGACATATTTGACAACTATTATCACAGTTTTGTCAGTGAAACCTTAAAGAGATAAACATATATACTAATTTCAACTTCAAACATCAGTTCAACCGCAGGTTATTGTCCGTGTCAGAAACAACTTTTATATCACAAAAGCTCAAAAGCTTCCCTGAAGAAGATGCAGTTATGCAGAAGCTGGAATACTCTAAATCGTTTCTAATATCTATATATGCACGTAAGAACTCAGATTGTTATAACATGAACACATAAAACAAGATTCTGATACATATATATGTGTTAAAACTGACCTGTGATAATCGCAGTGAGGTTGGCACCATCGATTCCTTCAGTAACTTGTTCTGCAGTGGAAGCTGATCCAAATCCACTTGGACCAACCATCCCTGTTACCAACGAAATAACACCCACCATAGTATCAACAAAATGTGAAACCTCGGAGCCTTGTGACACAAACTCAGCACTGTCTTACAAATATATATATATATATATATATATATACACAGATATGTAGATATATATAGGATTACATTATGCAGTTGCAGACAATAGATTATGAAAAATCAAAGCTAAAAAGAGTGGGGCAGTTGCCATGACAGATTGTAAATCCTTCTCTTATTCTGAACTGCATTTAATTATCACCGTTGAAACTCTGTTCACACATTCAATCACTTACCTACCAATCAACTCTTTTTCATTTATGGTCAAGGTGTGCCTCAAAACTATTCAACTTACTTGTTTTTAACAACTTCTTCAACACGCCATATCCTTTTATTGCGTTAAGTTGTAGTAAGTTACACCAAAATTAGGGTTATGTCAGCTTATAAATACTTCTAAGTTTTTGAACTGCTTACAAAACTTGTTTAGTTTCGTGTAAACATACCTATTTAAGGAGCTTAATGAAAGTGCTATGTGACTGCTTCCAACTTCTTAAATCTCATTTTCAAAATGTACACATGAATTGTACCTTGTATCTTTTCTTTTCTTTACCTTAATTAAGGTAAGGGTTTACTGATTAGTCTTTTATTTATGTTTGTTTATTTTAGTTATTGCACTATTTATAATATCTATTTTATTATTTTATCATTTCACTTTAAAATAAAATATTGATAACATATGTATATTAGTTTAGTAAGACAATACTGTAGACAATAATTATATTTAAAAGTATGCAATGCTATAATCGACATAATAAAAGTTTACTCGTTTACTTTTTTATTTAAATTTAGTTTGAATATTTTAAAATAGGAGATTAATAATAAAACACACAATAAGAGAAAAAGCTAAATAATTAAAATTACTAATCGAAGATGATGTTTAAAAAGGGCAAATAGTATTTTCTTTTATTCTAGTAAAAGAATGTACAATATAAATGGAGTTTACTGAAATATTTAAATGTCATTTACAATATAAAATGGACACTAAGATAAGTTTACAATCACATATTGTTGAGTTATCAAGGTCAATGGTAATTCATAAACAAACGTCTTTCTTAACCCACAGTATGTTATATGTGTTAAGCTCCAAAGTCTAGTGATGCTATCTTAGGACTAATAAAAATGTTCTAAGTCACTTATACTCAATAAATAACTTGCTCCAATATAATCAAAGTTTCACATTGTTTTGAATTAAATTTAATGGTAACTTACATACTTTTTTTCTTTTTAACTTACTAAAATATTTGTTAATTACTCACCATCTAGTTAAGCAATTTTTTATTTAATAAAATATATAATTCGGTAATTTTTGGGAAGCAATTTACCTTAAAGTTATTTTTCTGAAATACTCATTATATTAAAATATTAAGTAAAAAGTAAATCTAATATCACAAACACCATTATTTTCATTCAATAATTAAAACCCATGCCTCATTCGAAAGCCTCTACTTCAATTTCAATAACTAAAATTATAAATCATTACCGAGACGCAATAATTTGTTAAAAATAATAAGTTCAAAACAGTTATAGTAATAAAATAAGGAGAATAGTAACCGGTGTCTTTAATACTATAATTAAAGAATAATTAATATCCATTGATTTCATCATTTTTATATTAAAAGTATAAATAATTAAATATATTAATTAAAATGGCATAAATGCATATAACATATTTTATAAAGATCAAAATACTTTTTCAAATTTATAGACAATAACTTCCAAATACAAAACAAAAATAAGTATTTTGAAATTTTTAAGATTTTTACTAAAAAGAATATTTCTACTTTAGTTAATTTTTTTTTATAAATTTTTTAAATGTTTAACACTATTTTTTTACTGATTTCTTTTTAATTTAAATTTTTTATGTTTAATTATATTTAATTTTTAACAACATTAAATTATAATTATTTTATTATTTAAATATATTTTTTATTTTTATTGATAAATATTAAAAAATATATTAAATACACAAAATTTTTATCTTTTAAATAAAATAAAATTGTACTAATAATTTATTTAATATCAAATTTAATTATATATTTTTATAAGATTAAATGAATATTAATTATCTTTAATAACATTAATCAACAAGATTCATGAACTAAATGTGATCCTAACTCCAAAACCATCCAACATTTACTTAAATAATTTAAAATATCCATGATCTTATAACACGTGGTAGTATAGTATAGTACATATCTATCTAATGGTCCTTTCAATTAAGAGAGACTTAGGTCGGCTAAAACAAATCACAATATTTATTGCTCTCTACCAATCCTACTAAAGGCTATCTTCCCAAGGTGAAAGAAAAATAATTAATTCTCATAAATATCTATTTAGTTTTTCATTTCATTTTCTATTTTTTTAATGAATTACGATGGTAGAGCTGAATTTTTGTGAATTGCGACCCATACCAAACTACAATAGAATACAATGAAGTGAAATGATGATATAGTTGGTTTTGTTTTTATTTGTTTTCCCTTGTGGGAAAGGTAAATGGACCACACAAAGAATCCCCTTTCCCAAAAACTTTATCATTAAAATTGTGACATCAATTCACTCGTGATTGTTATTGTCACTGCTCCCACTTCATTCAAACTACATCTTCATGCCATATTATATATATTTTTTATAAAAAGAAATTGACTTTTTTACTAAACAGGATCAATTAAATTTTAAAATTACGTATATGAGTTTCCTCCAAAAAAAAGTACATGTTGGCCAAGTTACAGAGGACTTCACTCTGAGTTATCATACCTTATGACAATTTTAATATAATTTATTTTTAAGTTGAAGTCATCATCTTTTATGGCAATCAAACTATAATTATTTTTTTTATTTTTGAATTGAAGTTGTCATTTCTTTTACGATTTTTAATTTCTTTTTGATATCGACATCTTTACATTGAAGTTGTTTTTCATAAGCACGACTTATCTTTTTGGTAAATTTTTTTAAAAAGAACTCATATTTGTAATTTGATAAAAAAAGCCAAAAGAAAATCATACCCTCAAGCTTCTCACCATATTTATTTAAATTAAATAATTCATTAACATTCTTATAATTTTATTCAAATTTTGTCCTTCAAAAAAATTGTTTATGGATTTCCATTATTGATTTTATTCAGTATTTTTTTTTTAATTCTAAGTAACACGAAGAAGAGAGAATAATGAAAGCGATATGGAAGAAAGAAATAGAATTGTGTAGTAATGATGCATTACTATAAAAATAATAAAGAGTTGCTTGCTTTATTCAGTAAAGATAATGAAGTTTAAATATGTGATACCTTTTTTGGGAAAAAAAAAAGGTAATAATGGTATTTAATTACTCTTAATAAAGCGTTATTTACTAGTCATCCGATGAACTTTCTTAAAATTATATTATTATTAATAAATGAAAGTACTTAGTGAACATTTCAAAAGTAGTATTTAATTGCTCTTAATAAAGTGTTAGTTATTGTTCATCTGATGAACTTTCTTAAAATTATATTAATAATAAATGAAAGTACTTTGGGAATTTAAACTGAGGATTTTGCTCACCTTGTTGTGAATATAATGAAAGGAGGAATAAGTGTTAATGTGTGATAAAATGAAAAGAAAATAAATAAAATAAATACCCAAGTAAACTTATTAAAACTGGGGTATGAAAAAAATATACAATTAGAACAAATGTAAAGAAAAAAATTCATAAGTATATTATGTAAAAGTTTTAGATTAAAAATTATATAAAACCTGTTATGGATTTGACTCATTACATTTAGTTGAATATAAAACTGAAGACTGATAAGAACTCCATGATCAATTATGGAGAAGGAAATGGAAGAAAAACAGGTGCACCCATATGCTCGTGCAAAAATAAAGCATTTGAGGTTAGGAATACATATTAATGGCCAACGGCATGAAAGCTGTGTTGCTTTGTGGCTGTGACACTAACTACACTTTAGCCGCAACCATCACTTAATTTATTGGCAACTTGCGAATTTAGGAAAATTTATGAAATTTGTGTATTTTTTTAATTTGCTAAAATTAGTAACTTTCAAAAAATAAATGTCAACGATTTTAGTTATTTTTTAGTTAATCTAGACCTTAATTTTCTTAGTTCAATCATGCTTGCATGTATAAGTGTTTGTTTAGTATATTTGCAAGTACAACAATAATTTAGGAAAAAGATAATATTACGACACTAAATACAATTTTATTAATAAACAAAAGTGATCATGAAGTCATATTAAGGGCGACTTAAGTTAAAAATATTGCTAGTGTATCTGTAATGTTTTTATGATGTTCATAAGAAAAAAATGATAGCATGAGAATGTTGAAATTCAAATAAGACATACAAGTGTGTGTGTGTGTGTGTGAACATGATATATGACATGATGTATGTGTTAATTGCATCACACTTAGTCGAAAAGACTAGTAGTATATGTGTGATAGTTAAGAAGTGTTGTTTTGTTGTCTTGATAATCGACTAAGATACTATTCTAGTCAACTAGCCAAATAATCTAGTCAACTAGGTATTTTCAGACAGCTGCTGATTCATATAAAAATAGATCACTGCACTTGCTGCATTAACGTTTTTCAACCAAAAGAAAAAGAAAGTGGGCTGAATATTTTCTTGGAACTGGAAACTCAAAATTTGACAAATGTGTATTCAATCTGATTTCTAAGTTGTATTTTTGTATTCTGTTTTAGTTTGAAATTCATTGTATTATTGGTTGATTGTGTTTGAAGCAAGTGTATGGTCTAAGCTTGCTATTTTGTTTGAAACGAGTGTGTGGTATAACTTTGCTTGTATAGTTTTCTTTTCTTAGAGTTAAGATTTGCTATGTAACTTTGTAAATCTTGTAAGTCTTTGAGATGTTGTGAAATAATTCTTTAATTGTGGTTTGCTAGGAGAAACTGGATGTAGACTCTAAAAAATCGAACCAGTATAAATATTTTCTGTGTAATTTTATCTTCTCCTTTATATTTTTGACATGGTATAAATAATCTAAACTTTAAACATCTAATTATATTGTTTCAATTACTTTAACAAGGTTTTTCAAAACAATTTTGAAAATGTTAAAATTGGGTAAAGATTGTCAAAACCGATTCACTCCTCTTAATCGTGAAATATTAGTATATCAAATTAAAAAAAAAGTAGAAGTTATGCTGAAAAATACTATTTATCCAATTAAAATAAGCTAACTATACATCGAGACATTACTTTTTAATTGGAAAATTATTCATTTTAACTACAAATTACCTACGGTTATTTTTTTTTAATATTTATCATATCAATAAATTACAACAAAAAGTACACTAAATTTATAATTTTTCCTCAATTTAAAAGATAGGAGCGAGTCTAAAAAATTATCTTCTTCTTATCCTTATCTGCCATTGGAACTATAAACAGGTTAAATATAAATCATTTAATTCTCCACATGCTCATGGCTTTCCTTCAAACAGCACCAACAGCAGAATAGGCTTTAGCATGGACACGATTAGGGGTACCCACAATGGCACCACCGACTCCCAAAAATTAAAAAAATCAATATTTAGAAACAAAGACCACAAATCTTGTCAGAACATATTCTCAGTTAAGTTTCTTTGGTAGAACTTTAGTATTATTGTTTTATACGCTTATAGTGTATATTAATTTTAATACATTAATAAAAGTTGATAATATATTTTAAAATATTAAAATTAGTGTATTCTGAAAACACAATCAAGCAGAAGAACAAATGAGTATGGGGTATTCTTTGAATTTTCTCCATTTTTACAAAAATTTTCCAACTTAGTAATATAATTATATTTAACTTTTCAAATACAGTACGAAGATATAATGAGTGTGTATGTTATCTTATCTCCTATTTTCATATCTATCTTCATTTTAAATTATTGACTTAAATATCTTTTTCATCCTCATATTCGTAGTGTTTGTTGTGGATGGTTCTCATTTTGACAGAATGTATAAAATGGTCCTCATTTTTACTGAATATTTAAAATGGTTCTTATTTTCGCAATTCGTATTTTATTTGGTCATTTTCTGTGATGCCGTTTAAATCAGTAACGGAGCATTATACAAGTGGCATTGTTTGTATTACGTTGCATTGAGGTGTGTTACGTGTACTGTACAAATGACTAATTAATGTTAACTTTTCAATTTGGGAGAATTTTTGCAATTAGGGCTTAAGTTGGATTGCAGTCGCGCTCTTCATTGTTGGAGGCGATTTCTTCATAATCGTCTTTCTTGAGCTCGAATTTGCAGAGGAAGTAGCTAATACTTGTCATTTCATCGTTGGATTGCAGTCGCGCTCTTCATTTCAATTTTCCAGTTAATCATCATCAACGAGGTAAGTGGGTTTAGGGTTTTCTGGGTTGTGTTTGCTCGTAGGTTAGGGTTTTCGTAATTATATTTTGGGGTTTGTTTGTGCTTGGATTGTTGTGATGTTATGGTTTATGAATTACCACACCTGTACAGTACATGTAACACACCCCAATGCAACTTAATACAAACAGTGACACATGTACATTGCTCTATTACTGATTTAAACGGTGTCACAGAAAATGACCAAATAAAACACGAATTGCGAAAATGAGGACCATTTTAAACATTCGGTAAAAATGATGACTATTTTAAACATTTTGTCAAAATAAGGACCATCCGCAACAAACACTACGAAAATAAGGACGAAAAATGTATTTAAACCTAAATTATTCAATATTTTAATTTGATAAATATAGTAGATGATGATAATGTAATGTTATTAAGTTAATATATAAAATAAAATTATTTATTAAAAATAAAATAAAATATACCAGAAAAAAATGAGAGAATAACTGTTGACAAATAAAAAAAAAGAACCAGAGATAAATCATTTTATAAAAAAAGTTTGTAGAAATAACGGTTAATTTTTAAAAATTTAATAAATAATTATATTTTAAAGGGCAAAATTGATGATTTGAAAACTTTGAGCAATGATCTTTTAAAAACTTTAAGAGAAGAACTCAATAAGATGAGTAAAATTTTGAAAAACCATTTCAAGAACATAATTAATGATTTGAAAAGGATCAAGAAGTTGATAAAAACTTTAAAAAAGAATTGAAAAAGTTTAAGAAAATAAAATTCAAGAAAAGAAAACTAAGTAATGAAAGTGTAAAAATAAGTAATTCAAGAAGTTAATGAAAATTAATAGTTTAAGAAAATTAGGAAAAGTGAGAAAATAGATTTCAAGAAAAAGATTTCAAAAACTTTAAGAGAAGAACTCAATATGATGAGTAAAATTTTGCAAAATTCATTTCAAGAACATAATTAAAGATTTGAAAAGGATCACGAAGTTGATAAAAACATTAAAAAGAATTGAAAAAGTTTAAGAGAATAAAATTCAAGAAAAGAAAGTGTAAAAATATGTAATTCAAGAAGTTAATGAAAATTAATAGTTTAAGAAAATTAGGAAAAGTGAGAAAATAGATTTCAAGAAAAAGATTTTAAAAACTTTAAGAGAAGAACCCAATATGATGAGTAAAATTTTGCAAAAACCATTTCAAGAACATATTTAAAGATTTGAAAGGGATCAAGAAGTTGATAAAAATTTTAAAAAGAATTGAAAAAGTTTAAGAAAATAAAATTGATGAAAAGAAAACTTAGTAAAGAAAGTTTCAAAATAAGTAATTCAAGAAGTTAATGAAAATTAATAGTTAATGTGATGAGTAAAAGTGAGAAAATAGATTTCAAGAAGAAGATTTTAAAAACTTTAAGAGAAGAATTCAATATGATGAGTAAAATTTTGCAAAAACCATTTCAAGAACATCATTAAAGACTTGAAAAGGATGAAGAAGTTGATAAAAACTTTAAAAAGAATTGAAAAAGTTTAAGAAAATAAAATTCAAGAAAAGAAAACTAAGTAAAAATAACTAATTCAAGAAGTTAATGAGAATAAAGAGTTTAAAAAAATTAGGAAAAAGGATAAAATAAATTTCAAGAAAAAAATTTTAAAAACCTTAAGAGAAGAACTCAATATGATGACTAAAATTTTGAAAAACCATTTCAAGAACATAATTAATAATTTGAAACGGATCAAGAAGTTGATAAAAACTTTAAAAAGAATTGAAAAAGTTTAAGAAAATAAAATTCAAAAAAAGAAAACTAAGTAAAGAAAGTGTAAAAATAAATAATTCAAGAAGTTAATGAAAATGAAGAGTTTAAAAAAAATTAGGAAAAGCGAGAAAATAGATTTCAAGAAAAAGATTTTAAAAACTTTAAGAGAAGAACTCAATATGATGAGTAAAATTTTGCAAAATCCATTTCAAGAACATCATTAAAGATTTGAAAAGGATCAAGAAGTTGATAAAAACTTTAAAAAAGAATTCAAAAAGTTGAAGAAAATAAAATTCAAGAAAAGAAAACTAAGTAAAGAAAGTGTAAAAATAAGTAATTCAAGAAGTTAATGAAAATGAAGAATTTAAAAAAATTAGGAAAAGTGAGAAAATAG
>Ga0214544_1002635_pt1 | contig 37597 bp, 41 predicted proteins | sample CNSS3metaG_FD_160074 | JGI IMG/M metagenome (GOLD analysis project Ga0214544, IMG submission 160074) | Root nodule microbial communities from cowpea collected in UCLA plant growth center, Los Angeles, California, USA - CNSS3 | ecosystem: Host-associated > Plants > Roots > Nodule | place: USA...
CCGGAACGCTTTGCTAAACGACCGGCCTCGCAAGGCCTTGACCGCCTTTCGGGCGCATAGCTCAGTTGGTAGAGCAGCTGACTCTTAATCAGCGGGTCCCAGGTTCGAGCCCTGGTGCGCCCACCATATAAATCAAGACCTTAGCGAGAGAAACCGTTTGAGACGACCGAACTAAAACGGTTTTTCAAACGGTGTTTCTTTCGATCCTTGCGGACGTCTATTCTCGACAATGTGATCGGCAGAAGCGGCTCGGGCTTGTTGTTAATTTGTCCTCCCGAGACCCTTATGGGCCGCGTCAAGCGTGGCTCAAAACATAACCTGATCCCGAGGTACGAATGATCGGTTGGTCGCAGTGATGTTTCTGAGTTCGTCGGAGAAGAAGCTTTTGATGCCGGGTCCACTCGTGCGGCCACCGGTACAATCATAGGCCCAGAAATATTCGAAACCGCGGTTGTCCTTCTTACGCACCTTGTATTCGATCTTGTAGGGTTCCATCAGCCTCCGGACGCCGTGATAATCGGCTTCGATCATTGTAAGTGATCGCCCTGCTTCAATGATGACTTGCCTCGCGGCGGGAATGAAGCTCCCGCCGTAGCCGAACGCGCGCACCAGCGGAGGCAGGACGCCGCCGCCGACAATGCGGTGAGGTACTACCGGTTCGAGTAAGCCGAAGAGTTCTTCAATGAGAGAGCCGAAGCGTACCTGTATCATGTCAAACGTGATACGGCTGGCCTTTGGCGTCACAAGATCATCCCAAAGGCCGCGGAAGAGCTGAAGCGGGACGGCAAGCAATTGCATTCGCGCTTGTTGCGCTTCGGCGTCGTAGATGGACTTCTTGAGGAAGGTGCGCACGACCTCGGCGCGGCTGACCGGAAAGTCTCCGCTGAATACGATCGAGTAAAACAGATCGAATAGGTCCTGGGCCTTGCGCCGGAAAAGGAGTGTGGTCAGTTTCGCGGCTAGAAGCTCCTCAAGTTTCTGGCAGCGGATCGGGCCCGAGCACGCCGATTGGTCGGAATAGGGGTGTAACAGCGGCCGTGTCTGGATCGGCAGGTAAGGCTTTTCGAATTCGCTAATATCTAGATGCGAGCGCAGGGTTACGCTCTCTTCCGCATAGAAGCCTTTGAAATAGACCCGCACTTCCAGGGCCTGGACGCCGGGGATCTTAAGGTTCTTCTCGGCGACGCGTGTCCGGTCCATCGCGAACTGAACGCCGCTTCCAGCCCTAGCAGCTTCGAGGATTTCGTTCAGATCGGTATGCAGCTGGTTTTCATCGAGCGCATTCTCGCAGGAGAAATCCAGGTCCTTGGAATATCGCGTGCCCGAAAGGTATCCTTTGCGTATGCCGTTGCCCTTCAGGACCAAAAGATTCGAAAGACGCCGATGCGCGAAGATCTCGCGCAAGAGCCATCCATGGACGTAATCCCGCTCAACGTTCTGCGGAGAGATGTCGAGTTCGTCAGCCTTTTGCTCGATTTCCGTATCGTAATCATGGAGCTGCCGTTCCGGTGAAATCAACTTGGCCAAGTTTCGTCAGCTATCGGATAGATGGAGTCACCGGGAGCACAATAGCGTATGGATGGAATAGATGCTTTTGCGAGCTGGCCACTATACACACCAAGATCCAGAGGCCCAGCTTGAGTTGAGCGCTTCTTGCGCGGGATAGGGAGACAAGATGCGCGAACATGAATACGCGTTGCTCGGCGCGATGAAGATCGGCTGCGAGTTCGTACCGCTACCCTCTCAAGGCTGAAACAGGGGTTCGATTCCCCTAGGGAGCGCCAGATATTTCAACGCCTTAGAACTTGCATCGAAAAGTCGTCGAATATCCGTTGAATAAGCGCCGACGAACGCTGGCGAACTGCGCGACACTAATTCAGTAATCCGATCACTAGCTCACTGTCACAGACGATACCCAACGTGGCATGCGAAGCGGATCGCGATCAGCGCCAGTCAAGGTGCTAGAGTTGGCACTGCGATCATTCTAAGTGCGAATTTGCCGCTACGTTGCGCCAATTTACCCCGCCTTCGCTTCCGTCTTCGGGGATCGTGTCCCTGAGCGTGGTGTAACTGGCGGTGGGACACCGCGTTCGCCGGCAAGAGCCGGACTGGTCAGCTGGCGATAGCCGGGAGGCTGACGGTTGGATCATCGCTCAACGGCGCGATGGTTTCCAGCGTCACGTAACGGGCGCGCTGGACGGCCCATTCATCATTCTGTTCGAGCAGGATCGCGCCGATGAGGCGGACGATAGCGTCCTCATTGGGGAAGATGCCGACGACCTCGGTCCGGCGCTTGATCTCGCCGTTGAGGCGCTCGATCGGGTTGGTCGAGTGCAGCTTGGTGCGGTGCTGCGGCGGGAAGGTCATGTAGGCCAGCACATCGGTCTCGGCCTCGTCGAGGAAGCCGGCGAGCTTGGGTAGCTTGGGGCGGAGCTGATCGGCGACCTTCCGCCATTGCGCTCGTGCGGCCTCGGCATCGTCCTGGGCAAACGCAGTGGCGATGAAGGCGGAGACGACACGCCGTCCACTTTTGCCGGCATGGGCCAGCGCGTTGCGCATGAAGTGCACGCGGCAACGCTGCCAACTGGCGTTGAGCACCTTGGCGACGGTCGCCTTGATGCCCTCGTGGGCGTCGGAGACGACCAGCTTGACGCCGCGCAGGCCGCGGCGGGCGAGCTTGCGCAGGAACGCCGTCCAGAATGTCTCGGCCTCCGAGGGACCAATGTCCATGCCGAGAACTTCGCGCCGGCCATCGCTGTTGACGCCGACCGCGACGATCACCGCGACCGACACGATGCGCCCCTGCTGGCGCACCTTCACGTAGGTGGCGTCGATCCACAGATAGGGCCAATCGCCCTCGATCGGGCGAGCGAGGAACGCCTTCACCTTGTCATCGATCTCCGCGCACAGCCGCGAGACCTGGCTCTTGGAGATGCCGCTCATGCCCATCGCCTGCACCAGATCGTCGACGGAGCGGGTCGAGACGCCCTGCACATAAGCTTCCTGCACCACGGCGGTGAGCGCCTTCTCGGCCATCCGGCGCGGCTCCAGAAAGCCGGGGAAGTAGGAGCCTTTGCGCAGCTTGGGAATGCGCAGCTCGACCGTGCCGGCGCGGGTCTCCCAGGTCCGGTCGCGGTAGCCGTTGCGCTGCGCCAGACGCTCGGGGTTCTTCTCGCCGTAGGCGGCCCCGGTCTGGCCTTCCACTTCCAGCTCCATCAGGCGCTGGGCAGCAAAGCCGATCATCTCGCGCAGCAGATCCGCATCAGGGGTCTTCTCCACGAGCGTGCGGAGGTTCATCATCTCATCGGTCATCGGTGGTTCCTCGAATCAGGTTGGTGTCAGCAACCCGACCCTACCGGCGAACTGCCGGTGACCACCGCAAAGCCGCCCGCCCGCTACGGCGCCATGGGAGGGCGCGCGTGCGGACGGCTTTGCTCTACCGAGCTACACCATCACCGGGGACACGACCTCTTCGGGCGAGACTAACATGTGGCCGGGCAGTGGCCAGATCGCAGGGGAAATGCTCCATCATCGAGGAGGAGGCGGCACTTCGCTTTGCTGCGGAGATTATCCTTGGAGTTCACGAATTTCATGTTCACGCGAGGCGGAACGGCAAAGTCGACGTCGAGAAAGGCCGTGCCCAATTTCATTGTGTTCTGAATCCGCTTAGCGGTTACTGCGCTGGAGATCAGAGCGGAAACTAAGACGCCGCTGCTCGGAGCCTTCGCAGCGATGGCGGTCACCTTTTGCGTGTCAGCATTGCCGCTAGACTTCAGTCGTAGTCGCGCCTTCGGTGGGAGACCCAAGGTGACTTTGAACGTGGTGACCTCATAGCCCATCTGTTCTAAGAGAGGCAGAGCGTCCCCGACTTGCTGAGTGAAGGAATTGAACTCCGCCATCAGCTTGCCTGATGGATCGGACAGGTCAGGAAGCGATAGGTCCGGCATTGAAGGCAGAGAGACGGATGGCATTGAGGGCATCATGTCTCGGGCCGACTTCGTAATACTGTCTAGCCTGCTGGGAGCGCTATCCTGTGCCCAGACGGGCGTAACGACGAAATTGATCAAAGCAAAGATTGTGAGAACAACTCGCATCGGAAATACCCCTAGACTCTTAATTGATAGAATATCAACCTGAGAATGCGCGCAATGGGTCGTGCGTCTAAAGTCTAGATTGCTAAGACGCATCGTCTTTAAAGCAACCTTACTTATTCTTTGGAAGCAACCATGCTTGATGGGATCACAGAAGGCATTAGGAAGTGGCTGGTAGCCCGCTTCGCGTCGGTCATAAGACATTCAACGCGAGCAGAGGACCGCGCGATCGCCATTCGATGGCTAAGCGATTCGCGTACTGTCATCGCGAGCGATCTAAGTCCAACAGACAAATTCAAAAAGCTGAATTCGCTTGTCAATTCGCGGACAGCAATTACCGCGATTGCAAAAAGCGTTTCGGAAGCGGTTTCGAACTATCGCAACTCAGACCTTCCGCTGTCGATGAAGATTGCGCTGCCCGCGACGTTGGCTGCGGTCCCGTTGGTTGGAGGACATGCAGCCGGTATCGCAGCGTTCGGCAGCGCGTTTGGTGTGCCTGTTTTGTTGCTCGTGTTCCTTGGCACAGCGGGCATCACTTCAATCATCGAAACGATCGCAACCAACCCCGAGGCGCGCCCCCGCATTGCCGAGATAATCGATGCCATAGCGCAGGACGAACGTCTGCGTTGGGCCAGTGCAGAAATGAGGGCTGCAATGAAAGAGCAGCCAATGGATCCCACACGCTTTGCCGTGCCGTCCGAGGAATTAGCGCTTCGGGCCTGCCTGCTAAACATGGACCCATTTCAATTCGAGCAGCACACGATGAGCTTTTTCGACGCCGCAGGCTTCGAGTCCTGGACGACACGGAAATCGAATGATTACGGTGTCGATGGCTTTGCCATCCACCCGGAGGGTTTGATCGTTGTGCAGTGTAAGCGCAACGCAACGGAGAATAGAGTGGGGCGCCCGCCATCCAGCAATTCAAGGGCGTGATTGAAGAGCACGGCGCCTTTCGCGGATACGTCGTCTCCACTTCCGGGTTTACCGTCGAGGCGATAGAATCGGCCGGGCTTTCCGAGAAAGTCGCGTTGGTGGATATGGACGTGCTCGTGGGATGGCATGCGAGCGCACCAACGTTTTGGGGCGGAGGGGACAAATCGTGCACTGGCTGTTGCTGATTGTCGCGCTCGTGCTCTTGGTCGCGATAACGAAGAGCTTTCGGCACCAAACCGGGGTTGATTTGCCAAGCCGGGGCGCCCTGAGGGGCATCCGTCGCCGAGCGCGAAAGGCGGGCAAGGACGAGTGGCAGGCAGTTTCCGATAGCATCGCCCGTAAGCAGAAGAGGCAGCGGAAACCGCCTTCAGGCCCTTTTGGCTGATCCCACCCCTCAAGCTACGCGGTAAGTCTTTGAAAAAATTGGCTCAAACGGCATGGGGACCGTTCGTAGCGCTCCCCCGCTAGCAAACCCGCGATTTTGCACGCTGATCTACGCTCTTGCACGATTTCTCGAGATCGTAGCTCCCGGCGTCGCCATTTGAGCATTTGAGGCAATGTTTCGTGAATGTGGCCGTCGGACATAGCTCGGTCTCGCGAGTGCAGGTTCCCGGGAGGAAGGCATTACGGGAGGCCCCGCGGACACGACCTTCGACATTGTACTTCCCTGCTGTCACACGCTATTTCTGGACGAAAGAAGCGGCGGGGATAGACGGAGATATGGGGCGGCGTAAGGGCGGGTCTACGGCAGGAATGGGCTTGCTTCTCGTGTTGGGCGCGATCTACGCGGTTCTCAGCGCGGCTTATCGGTTCGTCGTGGAGAATCTGGCCGCGATCGTGGCCGTATGCACGGTCTCCGGCCTCGTGCTGTTGATCGGCTACCTTTCCGCAAAAGCCAAAAAGCGAGACGAGATCGCGCCGAGCCCGTCGGGCGTGCGGCCCACTCCGCCGCCGCTGGTCGAGCCGCGGACAGCGGCCCCGGAGCGGATCGCCCCGACCTATCGTAAGGGGCGGGCTCCAGCGCTGGCGAGGTGGGTGCCGCCGGGAGAGTCGGTCACCGTCCAGGGCATCACCATCGCGGCCGGTCGCTTCTATCTTGGCGAGACCCTCTCCTGGGAAGGCCAGGAGATCAACGGCTACGTCGTCAATCCCAAGCTTTCCGCGCAAACGTCGCGGCCTGACGTTGCGGGGGATTCGATGTCGTACTGGCCGTCCTACGCGGACGTGACGCCAGCGGCCCGTCGTGCGTTCCTCGACTGGATGTCGACCGGTCGGCGAAACGATTCCTACGGTATCGGGCACGTCTTCGTGTTCTTCTATGGGCTGGAGCACAGGCTCTTCGTCGATCGGGACCTCGCGAGCGCGCCGGATTGCATTGCCGAGGTCGAGAGGCTCCTCGCGAGGCGCGTCGACAGCGAGTCCTTCCAGGGCTACGGAAAGCGGTTCGTGGATGTCGCAAGATGCGCGGCCGGCATGCCGCTTGCCGTTCCGCAATTGTCGGCGGAGCGGTCGCACTCTCCTGAAATAGACATTCCGGTGCGCATTCATCTTGGGCGGCGTCTCGCGCAGTCGTCGACGATCCTGTCCGAGGACGCACTGCTTTGGGTTCTCGCCTTGCCGGACGTGTATCTGCGTACCGCTGCCGTCAGATGCTTCGATGAATTCGTGGCCCTCTGGCATCTGCGTTTCCGGCGCGCGTTTCCGGAAGGATTGGACATATCCACATCCGGCAATATCGATCTCCGGTACGAAGCTGCCAGCGGAGCCTTCAGGGTGGCCGTGGACGGCCCCCATCAGGCGTATCCCGACGTCGCGAAAGCGACGACATCTCCCGAACCGTTGAGGCGGCTTGTGGAGGGATGTACCGACGAACTCGACGGATTTAGCCGGCTTCTGGGTCGCCAGCCCAAGGCCCGCAACTCGGTGCAGGCGTCGCTTCTGTTGCCGCAGGACCTGTTGTCGGAAGTCGGGTTCGACGCGTTGCGCGCCTTCGAGGGACGGCTGTCGGAGGTCATGGGCGGCCAGAGTCGGGCGAGCACCAAGATGGGCACCGTGCTGCGGGCGGCCGACTTCGACGTTCCGGAGAATGGCAAGGTATCGTCCGGGCTCGCCGATCAACTCGGACAGGTGCTCGACCGCCTCGACATCGCGATCGAGCCGGATCGGCGCTTCGGCGGCGCGGTACCGCAGCCCGACGATCAGATATTCCTGTTCAAGGCACCCGGCGGCGGCCCGGTCGACCCGGAGCGCCAGGCCTATCGAGCGATGAAGGCCCAGGTCGAGGTCGCCGTGCTCGCGGCAGCGGCGGATGGCGATTCCTCGAGCGAGGAGATGTCGCGGGTTATCGCAGGGATTAGGGACGGGAAGGATCTCAGCGCGATCGAGCGCGCGCGTCTGATCTCGTTCGCCGTCACGATCTTCAACAATCCGCCCAAGCTATCGAGAGTCATGAAGCGCCTGGCGGAGCGCAGCGATGCCGAAAGGGAAGCCATCGCCGACGCTGCGGTCGCAGTCGTCGGCGGCGACCAGAACGTGCGGCCCGACGAGGTCAGGTTCCTCGAGAAGCTTCACAAGGCACTGGGCCTTCCGAAGGAGCGGGTCTACTCCGAGCTGCACAAAACTGTGCCGCGAGCCGACGAACCAATATCCTTGTCCGTAGAGAGACGCGAAGCGGGAGTGCTGATCCCCAAGGAGCGACCGGTCGTCGCGCCGACTTCCGTCGACGCATCAAGTCCCGTCGTCGCGCCGGCACCTGTCGCGCCACCGGAGGTCGTCGCGGCGGCGGCACCCTTAGGCGGCATCCAGATCGATACCGCGCGCCTGGCGCGGACGCAGAGGGAGACCGACGCGGTCGCGGAACTACTGGCGAACATCTTCGAGGAAGACACGTCGCCGGCTCCGGTCGAGACGCCGGTAGCATCCGCTGCAAACGAGGCCTCCTTCGAAGGGCTGGACGGACCGCATACCGAACTCGTCGAGCTTCTCGAGCGGAAGGGATCCATCACGCGGGCCGAATTCGATCAGCGGGCGCGCGCGATGAAGCTGCTGGCGGACGGCGCGATCGAACGCATCAACGACTGGTCGTTCGATCGCTTCGAGGAACCGCTGCTCGAAGACGGGGACGAAATCGTCATGGACCCGCATCTGCGGGAGCGACTGGCTGAACTGAGAGAGACGACGGCATGAGCAAAGCGCCGAAGATGATAAAGCCGAAGGAACGGGACACCATCATCCAGGCGCTGAGCGCCGGCGTGGTCCCGCGCGTCGGACTTCCGCACATCCAGGTCGGCAGAGCCGCGGAGATCGGAGCGTTGGTTCGCGACGTCGACCGCATCGCGGACGGCGGGGCGGCCGTCAGATTCGTGATCGGCGACTACGGCGCCGGCAAGACGTTCTTCGCGAACCTCATCAGGCTGATCGCGCTGGAGCGGAAGTGCGTGACCGTGCATGCGGATCTGGGGCCCGATCGCCGCATTCACGCCAGCGGCGGTCAGGCGAGGGCGCTCTATTCCGAAGCTGTCCGCAACATGGCCACACGCACGAAGCCGGAGGGCGGCGCGCTTGCGGCGGTGGTCGAGCGGCTCGTCACCGACGCCGTCAAGGAGGCCGGAGAACGGCAGGTTCCTGTCGAGAAGGTGATCGACGAGAAGCTCGCTTCGATCCAGGAATTCGTCGGAGGCTACGATTTCGCGACGGTGCTCAAGGCCTATTGGCGCGGGAGCGAGGTGTCGAACGAGGAGCTCAAGCTGGCGGCCCTGCGTTGGCTGCGCGGAGAATTCTCGACCAAGACCGAGGCGAACAAATCCCTCGGCGTCAGGACCATCATCGACGACGACAGCGTTTACGATTCGCTGAAGTCCCTCGCTTGCCTAACGAAGGTCGCAGGCTACGCCGGCCTGCTCGTGATGTTCGACGAGATGGTGAACATCTACAAGCTGCAGAACGCCCAGGCGCGCAAGTCGAACTTCGAACAGATCCTCCGCATTGTGAACGACGCGCTGCAGGGAAACACCGCCAATATCGGCTTCCTCATGTGCGGCACGCCGCAGTTCCTGATGGACACCCGGCGCGGCCTGTTCAGCTACGAAGCGCTGCAGTCGCGGCTGGCGGAGAACCAGTTCGCCACCAAAGGCCTCGTCGACCTCTCGGGCCCGGTGATAAACCTCCAAAGCCTGACGCCGGAGGATCTTCTGATCCTGCTGTCCAACATCCGAACGGTGTTCGCTGCGGGAGACCCGTCCAAATATCTGGTCCCCGACGAGGCGTTGACTGCCTTCATGGCCCACTGCGATCGCCGTATCGGAGAGGCATACTTCCGCACGCCGCGGACGACCGTGAAGGCCTTCGTGCAGATGCTTTCCGTGCTCGAGCAGAACCCGGGCACGAAGTGGCAGGATCTTCTGGGGCAGGTCGACGTACCCGCCGATCTGCAAGGCCAGCAGGAAGCGGTGCCCGAGGGCGGCGCGCAGCCCGGAGACGACGATGAACTCACCAGCTTCCGGCTTGGGACTTGAAGCCGCCTACCATCTGCTGCATCCCAAGATCCGCCGCTGGATCCGCGACCAGGGCTGGGACGAGCTGCGCGAGATCCAGGCGCGCACGATCCTCGCCGTTCTCGAGGACGACCGAGACATCCTGATCTCCGCGACGACCGCGGCCGGCAAGACCGAAGCGGCTTTCCTCCCGATCTTGACGTCGATAGCCGAGCGCAACGCGTCCGGCTTCTCGGTCCTGTACATCAGCCCGCTCAAGGCGCTGATCAACGACCAGTTCCGGCGGCTCGAGGGACTGTGCGAGAGCATGGAAATCCCCGTCGTGAAATGGCACGGGGACGCGCCGCAGGCCGAGAAGAAGAAGGCGATGAACAAGCCGGACGGGATCGCCCTCATCACACCGGAATCGATCGAGGCGATGTTCGTCCGCCGTCCGGGCGACGCCAGGCGGCTATTGTCGGCCGCAGAGTTCATCGTCATCGACGAGCTTCATTCGTTCCTGCAGGGGCCGCGGGGATTGCATGTGGCGAGCCTGCTGCGGCGGATCGACGCGATGGCATCGCGCCCGGCCCGACGCGTCGGGCTTTCCGCGACGATCGGCAATTTCGGCCAGGCCCGCGCGTGGCTGCGGCCGCGAGATCCTACGAATGTGGAAGAACTCGTGGCGAAGTCGGACGCTCCGGAATTGCGCCTTCAGGTCAGAGGCTACGTCGAGCCGCCGGATCTTGACGATCCGGATCACGCGGAAGGCGGCGGACCGGGGCCGGTGCAGCAGGTGCCGCGGCGGATCGCGCTCGACTCGATTTCCGATCATCTGTTCGAGACGCTGCGGGGCGAGAACAACCTCGTGTTCGGCGGATCGAGGCGGACGGTGGAGTCGACCGCAGATCGCCTGCGCAGGCGCTCGGAGAAGGCCGAGGTACCCAACGAGTTCTATCCGCACCACGGAAGCCTCTCGAAGGTGCTCCGCGAAGAACTCGAAGACCGCCTGAAGGAGGGCAGATTGCCAACGACGGCGGTATGCACCTCGACGCTCGAGCTCGGGGTGGACATCGGCTCGGTCAAATCTGTCGCCCAGATCGGCGCGCCGCGCTCGCTCGCCTCGTTGAAGCAGAGGCTCGGGCGCACCGGCAGGCGCCGCGGAACGCCGTCTATCCTGCGCATCTATCTGCGCGAACCGAACATCGACAACAAGTCGGGCTTCCTCGATCGCCTGCGTCTCAACACGATCAGGTCCGTTGCCGTGGTCAGGTTGCTGCTCGAAGGATTCGTGGAGGAGGCGCGCGCCGCGCCCGAGATCGCCTCGACGCTCATCCACCAGATGCTGAGCGTAATCATGGAACGCGGCGGCATCGGGCCGAAGCCGCTCTATGACCTGTTGTGCGGCCCGGGGCCCTTCGCTTCGATCTCCACCGCCGACTTCGCTTTGCTGCTCCGGCATCTCGGCAGCCAGGCCGTCCGCTTCATCGAGCAGGCGGGCGACGGAACACTGATGCTCGGGCAGGAAGGCGAGAAGGTCGGCCAGTCCCGGAGCTTCTTCGCGGTGTTCGAATCGAATGAGGAGTGGCGGTTGACCACCGGCGGACGCACGCTCGGAACGCTGCCGATCATGCATCCCGTCCACAAGGAAGGACTCGTCGTTTTCGCCGGCCAGCGCTGGATCGTGCAGGACCTCGACGAACAGACGATGACGCTGGTGGTCGCTCCACACCCAGGCGGCGTCGTGCCGCGTTTCGAGCCCGCGGCCGGCGAGCCGGCCCACGACAGGCTGATCGCGGAGATGCGCAAGGTCTATCTCGCGGACGACGTCCCGCCCTATCTCGACGCCCGAGGCCGGGATCTCCTGGCGGAAGGGCGCGACATGTTCCGCGAGCTCGACCTGGAAAGCCGATCGCTGGTCGAGGAAGAGCGCGATACGCACATCTTCCTCTGGCGGGGATCCCAGGCGACCGCCGTCTTTAGCGCGGCGCTCGCGATGGCCGGGCTCCAGTCGGGCGTGCACGAACTCGGCGTCACGGTCTCCAAGATCAAGGAGAGCGAACTTCGACCGATCCTCTCCAAGCTCGCCGAAATGCGAAACATCGATCCCCACGACGTCTCGGAGTTCGTGGCGAACATCAAGGTCGGAAAATTCAGAGAGCAGGTCCCGGAAAATCTGGCACGATCGCTCTGGGCCAGACAGAACGGCGACAAGGTCACCGGAATCCCCGTCATGGCCGAAAGTCTGTAGCTGCGTACTGCCCTCGAAGGTTCGACGGCGGAGGAATGACGAGATGCATAAGACGGGCGACAAGCTCAACCTGAGCGCCGGCGATCTCGTCGGTCACCTGAACTGCCGGTACTTGACCGAGCTCGACCTCGCGGTAACGCACGGACTGCTGGCCAAGCCCCGGGTCTGGGATCCGGTGCTGGAGACGCTCGCCGAACGCGGCGCGCTTCACGAACAGGGTTACATCAAGCACCTCGAGAAAAGTGGGCTGAAGACGACCAAGATCGACGGTGTAGGCATCGACGCGAGTGCCGTTGCGGCCACCACCGAAGCGATGGTCCGGGGCGATTCCGTCATCGTGCAGGCGGCCCTTCAAGGAGGAAATTGGAGCGGACGTGCCGACGTTCTCCTTCGCGTCGAACGGCCCAGCAGTCTGGGCGCCTGGTCATACGAAGTGATCGACACGAAGCTCGCCCGCGAGACGAAAGGCAACACCGTTCTGCAGATATCGCTCTATTCCGATCTCCTCGGCGAAATGCAGGCGCTTCCGCCGGAGGCGGCGTTCGTCGTCACCCCTGGGACGGACTTCGCGCCCGAGCGATACCGCATCTCCGACTACGGCGCCTACTATCGTCACGTGAGAGGAAGTCTCGAGCGAGCCGTCTCCGAACCCGAGACCGCAAACGCGTATCCGGAGCCGATCGAGCACTGCGATATCTGTCGTTGGCGGCGCCACTGCGACGAGAAGAGAAGGGCGGACGACCACATGTCGCTCGTCGCCGGCATCAGCAAGTCCCAGATCGGAGAGCTCGAGCGGCACGGCGTCGGCACCACTGCTGCGCTGGCCGCGATGCCGATACCGATGAAGTGGAGGCCGGATCGAGGCGCTGCCAAGAGCTTCGAGAAGGTACGCGAGCAGGCGCGAATTCAGGTCGCGGGGAGGGACGCGGGGAAGATTCTGTACGAGACCATTCCTCCGGTCGCGGGGTTCGGATTGTCGCGCCTCCCGGCGCCTTCGCCGGGCGACATCTTCTTCGACTTCGAAGGCGACCCGTTCGTGGACGATGGAGGTCTGGAGTTCCTGTTCGGTTACGTCTTCGCCGACGAGGACGGTACGGACAGGTACGTGGGCGATTGGGCCTCCAATCGGCAGGAGGAGCGGGAGGCGTTCGAGCGCTTCGTCGATTTCGTGATCGAGCGCCTGAAGACGCATCCTGATCTTCACATCTATCACTTCGCCCCGTACGAACCGGCCGCGCTGAAACGCCTGATGGGACGTTACGCGACGCGCGAGAACGAGGTCGACGACCTGCTCCGAGCGGAGATCTTCGTCGACCTGTTCGCGGTCGTGCGTCACGCCGTCCGCGCCAGCGTCGAGAGCTATTCGATCAAGAAGCTTGAGCCGCTTTATACGTTCAAGAGGACCGTCCCGCTGGATGAGGTCGGTGCAACGATGGCACGGACCCAGGCGCGTCTGGAGATGGCCGACGCCGCCGGGGTTCCGGAAGAGGACAAGGCCGCCATCAGGGGTTACAACAAGGACGACTGTGCATCCACCAAAGCGCTTCGGGATTGGCTAGAGAAGGTCCGCGCCGATCTCGTCGCCGGCGGTGAGCAGATCGAGCGGCCGGCCCCCTCGGAGGCCGAGATCGGCGCCGCGCTCGACGATCGGCAGAAGAAGATCTTGGCGCTCGTCGTCCGCCTCACGGAGGGCGTGCCTGACGACGTCGCGGAACGGAGCGCCGAACAGCAGGGACGATGGCTGCTGGCGCATATGCTGGACTGGCACGGGCGCGAGCAGAAATCGGTCTGGTGGGAGTACTTCCGCCTTCGCGATCTATCGGCGGAAGACCTCCTTCACGAGCGCGACGGTCTGGCGGACCTCGAATTCCTGGAGGCGTGCGGCGGGACGGCCAAGATACCGGTCCATCGGTATCGGTTCGCGCTGCAGGACACTGACATCCGAGCCGACGACGAGCTCAGAAGCATCGGTGGCGACAAGTTCGGACGCGTCGTGGCGATCTCCCTGGACGACCGCACCATCGACATCAAAAAGCGCGGCGATACAGCCGGGCTGCATTCGGAGGCGGTCTTCGCCCATAGCTTCGTCGACACAAAGGTGCTCGCGGACTCGCTGATGCGGATCGGCGAGTACGTCGCGGACCACGGACTGCAAGGCGACGGCGACCACAGGGCGGCACGGGACCTTCTGATGGCGCTCGTTCCGCGTCTCAGAAACGGGCAATTGCAGGTCGACGGCGAGCCTGTGGTCGCGGCCGCGACGCGCATAGCCGTCGATCTCGATGAGAGCGTCTTTCCCGTGCAGGGCCCGCCCGGCGCCGGCAAGACCTTCGCCGGAGCCCGCATGATCCTGGCGCTCGCGCGCGAGGGACGGAAGATCGGTGTCACGGCCAACTCGCACAAGGTGATCCGTCATCTTCTCGACGAGGTCGGGGTCGCTTCGCGCGAACAGGGGAGCGCGGTCGAGTGCCTGCAGAAGCTCTCGGACAAGGAGGACGATCGGCCGGGTCTCAAGTTTACCACCGACAACGCAGCGTTCCTGGACGCCTTGAATTCCGACTGCAGGGTTGGTGGCGCGACGGGATGGTTTTGGGCGCGGCCCGATGCCGCGGAGAGCGTCGACGTGCTGTTCGTCGACGAAGCCGCGCAGATGTCGCTCGCGAACGTCCTAGCCGTGTCACAGGCCGCGCACAGCGTCGTGCTGCTCGGGGATCCCCGGCAGCTCGAACAGCCGATCCAGGGTAGCCATCCCGACGGGGTGGACGTCTCGGCACTCGATCATATCCTAGGAACACATGCGACGGTTCCGCCGGAGCGCGGCCTCTTTCTGGCCGAGACTTGGCGGCTCCATCCGGACATCTGCGCCTTCAACTCCGAGCTCTTCTACGAGGGCCGTCTTGGTTCGCGCGCCGGGCTCGAAAAGCAGGAGATAAAGTCGAAGAGCAGGGTGAGCGGGGCCGGGCTCAGATATCTGCCCGTGGAGCACGACGGCAACCAGAACTCGTCCAAGGAGGAAGCCGAAGCGGTTCGGCTGCTCGTTTCGGAGATATTGGACGCCGACAGTACCTGGATCGATCTGAAGGGTGTGGAGCGACCGATCGGACTGGACGATATTCTGATTGTCGCTCCCTACAATGCCCAGGTCTTCCAGGTGCAGGAGCTCATCCCCGGCGCGCACGTCGGTACGGTCGACAAGTTCCAAGGCCAAGAGGCGCCTATCGTCATCTATTCCATGACGACGTCGAGCCATTCCGACGCTCCACGAGGAATGGAATTCCTTTACAGCGCGAACCGCTTAAATGTCGCCACGTCCAGAGCGAGGTGTATCTGCATCATCGTTGCTTCGCCTCGATTATTCGACGCGGAGTGCCGCACCCCAAGGCAGATGCAGCTCGCGAATGGCTTCTGCCGATATCTGGAAATGGCCACAAAGCTTCAAGAGCGAAGTACACCATAAGCCTGAGCCGCTTCAAGTGCCGCATCTACTGGATTGGCCTCTCACGGCGCGTCGGCCGACCCGTGCAGGAAGCGGCAATGGATCCCCCGGACGTGGCTCCAAAATCGTCAGAGGCAGATTTGATCCACGTCAACGAAATCCGCGACCACCAGATTGAGATCTACGGCCTTGGGCGCGCCGACGAGCCCTACACAATTTACTACGACGAGACCAACAACATCCGGCGCTTGCACGTTCGAGCGGATGGACTCAACGAAGCAGAACCGAAATGCTTCGTGATAGGTGGAGTGGCTCATCGTGGCGCGCCGCGCAGTCTCAATCTTGAGGAACTGCGTGGGTTGCTCCGGATCCAAAAGACCGCAAGAGAAATCAAGCTTGAACATATCGCAAAGGACGACTTTCTGAGTCTTCTGAGGTCACGGACGCTCGAGACATTCCTCCAATGGTTGCTGATCAAGGGCTGTATGTGCACTATTCCGTGCTCGACCCGCTCTACTGGTCGATCGTCGATATCGTCGATTCGATCCTGACCGAACACGGTGACCCCCCATCTGTACGTGATGAATTGGCGGCTTAAGAACGCGCTCTATGCGATCCTCCGTCATGATTTGCCAGATACGGTCAGTTTGTTTCAGCGCTATTCATATCCGGATGTCGGGCGCGCTCGGCGCGGCGCTTTCGTAGCGGAGCTTCGGGAGAGGTTGGAGGCTCGGGAACAATTGCTCGAGCATTTCGACTTTATGATGCTCAAGGGTGTTCTTCAAATCGCTGACAAGCTCGGAAGTCTGCCATACCTGGAAGATGAGACGCCAAATGTGCTGATTGATGGTTTCGGGCCGTTCTTTGTAAACCGGATCTGTTTGTTCAAGAACTCGACCCACGTTCTCGATGTCGAAGAGGTCATCAAAAGCTACATCGGGGACCAGAAGTCTGTCGACAATGGGCGCACGGTGGAAATTCATCGATTCGCCAAGTCGCACGATGAGGCCGGCATCCAGATCTCAGACGTGGTTGCCGGGCTGCTTGGCAAGTTCTTTTCGATGATCCAGCAGTCTGGATGAGCTTCGTGAAATGCGGGAGGCGCTCACCTCGCAGCAAGCGAGGAATCTCGCTCTCCTAAACCAGTTGCTTGACCGTGCTCTGGAAGAGAACAAGGCCTTCGCCCACTTCATGCTGAGCTTGGATGACCAACGCAATGCTGGGTACTTCCTTGAGGGATAATCTTTGTCTCCGGTGCCTCTATCTGGCGCGGCTGAGCTGCAAATGGGGCGCGACTCAGCGCTCTCGTCGTGCTGCTCGCGATCGAGCCTCCTCGCGCGGGGGAGCCAAAGTCGCGACGCGCCTCGCGCTGGACTCTGCACCTTCATGGTGCCAGAGCTCAATCGGCGGGAAATCTCTGAGCTCGCTCACCGTCTGCTCGATCATCGACAGAACGCGATCGAAATAGTCTCCGCCATAGATGAGATAAATCGCTCGCTCATACCCCACCCTCGTGCGGAACAGTGACAAGGTGCGGAGGTCTTTGCGGACGCCGGCCAGGTCCGCCATGACAGACTTCACTTCAATGATGGCATGGTTCTGGCTCATATGACCTGGGCCGTGGATGAGCAGGTCGGGCTTGGCGTAGCTGGCGCCGAGCCTGGACAAGATCGGATGGGCGGCCTTGTCGACCTCACCGTTTAGCCGGAAGCGGCAATCTTTCGGCCAAAGGCAGCGCATCTGATGATACAGCTCGTAACAGTAGACACGCTCTCGATAGATGGGACCGCCGCCGTCGATAGGTAGGCGAAAGTACTCCCTTGGGATGTTTGTCGTCGCTATGCTCAGTATTTCGTCGAGCTCGTTCATCGTCTGGTTCAAGGCTCTTGGAGATGGCAACTCTTGTTGCAGGGAGACTAGTAGTCTATCCAAACAGCACGTGGAGATTGTGCAAAGATGCGTCTATGTCAACCTCCGGCCATTGTGCAGCTGAGGCTGAGTCAACGCGGGAATCGTAGGAGGGGCTTTGACGGTTGTCACTGCGACAGCGCCAGCGCTATGGCGCGCGGAAAAGAGCGTTCTTATCGATGGGCATAGCACCCATCGGCACAAGCCGAGTCCGGTCTCGGACGGTTTCAAGCCACCGTCAATGCCCCGGGAGTTGCGCATTCGACCGGAGGTGCTGGCCGCGGCCATGGCAAGGACCCTGACCCTCCGGACCGCGCCGGACGTGATGCTTGCGCACTGGACCAGGTCGCAGTTCGCGGAGATCGAGTACCTGATTACGAATGGACCCCAGTTTCAGCTCTCCCCGTTCATCACGGCGCTTGCGGACGCGGAGCGATCCGGCTTCGCCGGGCGCGTAGGGGCCGGCATGTGCGATCTGGTCATGAATGTGTTGGGATACGTCTGGCGCGACAACGCATCGTGTCTGTCAAGCAAGGCCGCCAAGCATGCAGACTTCATCTATGCCGGAGGAGCAGCGACTGGGCACGGTGTTGTGCTGACCGAGGCCCATGGCTCATTTGCGCAGAGCGTAACCAAGACGACGATCAGCGGCGAAGCGCGCCGGAAGTACCGGCGACAGGTCAAACCGCACGTCGCGACAAGTTGCACCTACGGTAACGTGGTTCACGGCTATTCGATCGCATTCGGCTGCAATCCGGCCCCTCATGATACGCACCTCCATGTCGCGGAGACGGAAGTTACGATGCCACGGGGGAAGGTTGGATTGCGGCGTTCGCCCGGAGGGCAGCCGGGTGCCGGACAGGTTCCAATTTCGATCGCCCTTGCCACATACCGATCCAATTTTCTGTTGATGGGGGCTTGGCGCGTCGTTGCCTGGATCGATTGGCTGCTCGGTAGAGGCGTGCGGCCGGAAGTGGATCTTGCCACGACCTTCTATGCATTCGAACTTTCTGGTGAGACGTTGCTAGTGACGCTTGAAGATCTCGTCGCTTACCTACGGCCCTGGCTGTTTACCGGCGGGTCGGATGGGCTGGTTGGACCCTGGCTGAATGAGCAACTGGCAAGTTGGAGCCATCAGCTCCAGTTCGGCGCGATCAAGATGTTTGCAATGAACGAGTGGGCCGCAAAATCCTTCCTTTCCACGTTTTCGCGGATGCTGGATGTAGGTCGGGAGCAAACGCCGCAAACGCTCGACTTGCCGACCTTTGTACCCTTCGGGCTCTTGCCGGATCCCGATCGGGCGGGCGGGGACAGATCCCGGCAACTCATTGCGCAGTTTCGCGACGGATTGGCATTGGTTGGTGGGCTGCCGCCACCTTTACCTCGCCGATACACCTGGTCTGCCGACGGCGGGTTGGGTTGAAGCGGGGCGAAGCTGTTCGCTGAATTGAGGTAGCGACCGAGAAGGAACGATCACAATGCAGCGGATGGTGGTGGATAAGAATATGCTTGAGGATCCCCAAGGTCTTGGAGACCGCCACCCATTACGGGCTTGGCTCGCGGCTTCGAAAGACCATGTTGCGATCATCACCGACTACGCTCAGCTGGAGATGCTTAAGGGAAACGCTCTCAAGAACATTCTGAAATCGACTGAAATCGTCGCCGAGTTTCCGAAGCAGGTTCATATCCTGAAGCCGATTTCGGCGGTCTCAGCACTCAAGGGCAAGAGGAAAGCGCTGAAGAAGCGAGCCACAAGTGGTGGGGGCACGAGATCGTTTCGCAGATGGCACGATCAACGCTCACGCGCTGTGGCTGGCGATCAGAAATCCGCGGAATCGCTCGTGCGAGCAGGGCAGGCGGCCTCAATGCAGCTCGCCGATATGCTCGAAAACATGAAGGGCTTTGCTGACAACATTGAGGACGCGACGGCTCAGTTTACCGACGAGGAACTCGACATTCTGCGCCGTCGCGAGCCCCATACGGACGAAATGATCCTGAAGATATTCGATGGTACCATCGAGCTTGCGGAGAAATTTTACTTGCTGCATCCGGACATCACGAAGCTACCGGAAGCTCACGAAATCCCATACACGTTCCTCTTTCGCTTTGCGCTCTGCGTGTATCTTCACGCCCTCCACTGGCGCGTTCAGGGAGGAGCGCGGGACCGTTTGCCGGAGCGAATGCGAAACGACGTCATTGACGTCTCCTATGCCGCCTACGGCCTATGTTTCGATGGAGTCCTCAGCGAGGACAAGCTGGTCAGGGAGATCTACGACAATGGTCGTGCCATGTTGGAGCTCTTCACGAAGCATGCCCCAAAGCCGCCGCGACGCAGGGCAAAGCCGGTTGCGAAACCCGCGGGAGGTAAATCGCGAGCGAATGTGCGCGGTAGTTCGGTTGATTCAAAAAAGGGAATGGCCGGCTAGCTTCAGGCCCATCTCCTTTGCGATTGTTCAAACTTTGCCTGCCCGGAAACCCATGTCCGTCAGGTGGCCTTCGTCTCTTTCACTACCGAGGATCCTGGGACGAGGTGAACGCAACTACAGGCATGGGATGTTCAGTTTAGGCTGAGTGGGAAATGGCGCCAGAGCCATGTCGGTTCCCTCGTTCCTCACGAGCCATATCCTTCAGCGCCCTTGGCGTTTTGATTTTGAATACGCCGCTTTCGGCGCGTCGGGTGCCGAGGAACTTCAGTATTTGAAAAAGGACGTACCTTCGAGCCTCAATCCGCTTGTGAAATTTGTTCTTGTGATCAAATTGGAGGCCGAGGTTTGGTCGATTTTCTGCCTCGAGAGATGAAAAACGACCTACCAGTATAACGAGACTTAGGCTTTGCATCGCGTAGTTCAGTGTGCGCACTGATGCGTCGGTGATCCGTCCCATAAATCCTGGCCAAGCATCGTTTTCATAATTCACCGCAAGCATGGTCATAGCAGCGCTCACGTAACTGGGATGAACAGAGTCTGACGCGAACTTGCCTTCCGCTGCTCGAAAGGCCTGGTACTCCGCCGACCAGGCGAGGGCGCCGTTCTCGCTGAGAGGAAGTGTTGCCAGGACTGACTTCCTCGCCCGACCTCCCTGGACATGGTTTCTCCAGAATTTGTCCCCCTTTTGGAACTCATGACGAAGCTCCGGGCGTGCAATCAGCAACGCCAAAGCGTCAGAATATTCCGCCAGGGATCGCGACAAATCTTCGCGGATATATCGTGGCCCGTACATGCCGCGTGGCGTACCGAGAGCGCGAGAGAGCAGATTGCCGACGCGGAATGTGCGTAGGCATAATATTCGGTCGTTGGTTTCGGGTGCTCATGCATGAGGGTGGTGGCAAGATCGACTAGCCACGCCACGAACTCGTCGTAAAGCTCCAGATGATTTTGAAAGGCGACAGAGGTCTTCCGATTGTTCAGAAGGATCGCGCGGCCGGCATAGATGGCGGTTGTGCCGCGTCTTGGCTTTTGGACGCCCGTCTTCTTCCAGGCTTTGGCTATCAAGGTCTTCGCGGTGTCTGCCATTGTTTACTATCGCCTTAAAAAATACGATCGTCGTGATAAGAAAGGGATCAGGCCGCTCGGCGTCCTTTGATAAAGGCCTCGGTCGACAGGATCAGCTCGCGGCCATATGTGCGAGCTGCCGCTATGACGTTCTGTTTCTTGACACCAAGAAAAAAGTAGAGCGCGTGAGCAGCTGCAACGATCAGGACCACCAGAACGCGTTTTGCCATGTCGCTGCTCATATTGAGCGGCCAAGCCCACCAAAGGACTGCGCCGCAGATCACCACAACCAGCGCGTTCAATGCAAGTGCAGGCCATTTCACACCGAGCAGGTTGCGGCGAAAGCCGTAAGCGCAGTTTTCGTTGAAAAGAATTGGAAACTTCTTGGCGTCCCGTGTGTTCGTGCGCAGCCAGGTGCCGGCGAGCTCGTAGAACGCGTCAGCCAGGGCAGGGGAGTGTTGCTCATCTGCTTCCGTTGGCTCCGCCTGCTTAATCTTCGTGGCGAGAAACGTGCGGTATCGGTCCTTCGATAGCGGATCGAGTGCATCGTCGGATCGATGCATCATGGTGATCGATGGTTTGCCGCCGATCTCGTTGTACAAGCCGGCTTCGATGGCTTGTCCCTGCTTCCTCGCCCAGTCAGACAATGCGTAGAGGAGACCCAAGGTGGCTATCGTCGTGATGACCACGTAAAGATCGAAGTCTTTCCAGGGAATAAGGAGAAACACTGCCGCGAGCGCGGGCGCGACCCCAAGAATTGCGGGTATGAATCGCGCTCGGACCGTGTAGGCGTCGAAGAACTTGAGCGTCGATACGCCGGTGCTGCCGATTGCGCTCATGCTGCCGACTTAGCCTTGTCTTCGACCTCTTGCGCAAGCGGCAGGGGAATCGATGGACCCCAACCTCGGCCAGGAGAGCCGGACTGATGCATCTTTTGCTCGCCGCGCGTGACGTGGACCGGATAGCCGCGACGTAGGAAAGCATTGCTCACCTGGCCGCGGGGGTAGTCCGTCTTATTGTCGCCAACGGAGCAGTAGGCGGTACCGAAAACCGATCCATTTGCCATTTTCGGGCCGAGCCAGCGATCGAGAACAGCGGGCGTCACGTTGCGACGACTGCCGTGATGGGGAACCTGAACGAAGCTGGGCGGCGTCAGTAAGCCCAGTCGCGCGGCGTAGTCGGCGGCTTCGTTGAGCCCTTCGGGTCCGACGTCCGCGGTCAGCAGGATATGGGAGCCATCAAGTACCCCCAGTTGCACGACACTCGTTTCATTTGAGGCCGATGTGGGGTCGGGATCATTTGAAAGGGTCTCAATGTCCCATGTCTCGTAGAGATAGTCGCGTACTTTTTTCAGAGCGTCGACGAGGTAGTTCGTAAAAGAATCCGTTGCGCTATGCCGGGTAGGTGTTTTATCAAGATCCGGGATTAGGCGAATGTAGCGCTCGCGAGACGGTGCCAGCACGGTGAAATTGCCGATCCGAGCGCCCTGGAATACGTCGTGGATCACCGTGCCCTGTTGCTCGGCGAGATTTTCGAGATCCACCAGATACGGGTGCATCTCGCGCATCTTCTTTACAAGACCGTCAACCGTATAGAGTCCATGGAAATGTTGCAGGGTTTCTGCTGCGTAAAGCCAGGGACGATTCATCCAAAGGTGTTGAACCTTCATGTTCTTCATCACCTCGACGAGGCCGGTCGCGTGGTCATTGTCCGCGTGCGACAGGACCATGTGATTGATGAAGAAGTTCGCGCCGTAATATCTTCTGATGTGTTCGACGATCTTCGTACCCGTCTCTGTGTATGCTCCATCCACGACGTGGACGAGTATACCGCCGCCGGGGGCGCTATACTGAAGGCAGATGGCGTCTCCGTTGCTGTTGCCAACGGGCAGGAAGTCGATCTCGTACATCTTGCTTTCGCTCGCTTTCGAAGGTGAATGAAACAGAATGGCTCCTCGCCGTCGCCGGAGCTCCCTGGCGCTGCTTAACTGGCCCAGTGACCGAGCACCCATTCCCATTGGCGCCGATCGTAGTCGTAGCGCCAATGAGCCTTGATCCACTTCGTTTTGCCGATGGGCTTGATGGTTTTCATATTTTGAAGGCGATCAATGGGCTTGGGCGGACGGGGAGGGTGAATACGTTTGAACGGCGCCATTGCAGTTTCTCCTTAGTTGACCGTGTAGCGCTTCCAGCGAATGCGCGACGGTGAGACGCGCGAGAGGAAATTCGTGATGTCGCGTCGCCCGTAATACGTCGGGCGTCCGCGACTATCCTGAGCCATCAAGACAACGGGCAAACCGGGAAAGGCCGGCGCAAAACCCGAGATGGTTCGATTTGCCTCCAGCGTGGTGTTCAACACGTGCGGCTTCACAATCACGATTGCGAACGTGACGCCCTGTTCACGGATGACGGCGCCGTCGAACTGCATGGATTTCCTCCTTCAATGTTTCTGCGGACGCGGATCATTGCCTTTGTGGGCGCCGATCTGGCCTTGCCGGTTGGGGATGAGGAGCTCGCAGTGCCGCGGGCCTGCGGCATCGGCGGTGTTGCTTTGCCAACCGTGAGCTGAGGCGGTCACCGACAGTCCCGAACGAGAAACGACGCGCTGGCTTCTGGCCATTCTGAGGCTCCTTGATCATCAATTAGTAGCCAATATATACATGTTCCGACCATATTCAATAGCTAAAAAATGATCTATTTTTGTTGACAGGGGGCGAATCGCGGACTATCTTCCGGTCGAGGAGAAGGCGATGAACGCAAAAAGGACCATGACCCTGAATCTGACGGACGCTGAGATGTCGGCGCTTGAGCAGATGGCTGTGGCCAAAGATCTGACCAAGACTGGTGTTTTGCGGCAGGCGCTAAAGCTGTATCAGCTCATTGACGCTCGCATTGCGGGCGGCGAAAAGGTATTCATTGAGAATGCCCTGACAAAGGAAAAGGCGGAACTCGCCATCCTATGAGCTCGTTGATTGGCACAGTTAAGCTACGGGACACCGCGACTAATGCCGCGGTCGTCGCGGAAGTTTACGATGGTGTTGATCAAAGCCACCTGGCCAATTGGCAGACCAAATGGAAGCCGATCATCGAGGCAACGCGCCTTCGGCTCGAGCAGCAGGGTGCAAAAAGCGCTCTGCCGCAAAGCAGCCATTGGGAATGGGACAAGAAGGCGGCGCACTTTCAGAAGTTGCTCGCCTATCGAATGTTCGTGGTGGTTTGTCAGGGCGATACGCAAGGTCTGATGGCTGTGGCAACCGATCCCCGTCATCGTACCCGTGTGGCAGATGACAAGGGCCGGACCGGCCTCGGCCTCGCGTATGTCGACTATCTTGAGAGTGCACCTTGGAACCGCCCCGAACACGTTCCACAGCCAAGGTTTAGAGGCGTCGGAAGCGTCTTGATCGGCGCAGCTGTTCAGCTCAGTCTGGACGAGAACTTCAAGGGACGCGTCGGTCTGCACTCGCTTCCGCAGTCAGAAGACTTTTATCGGACTATTATCGGCATGGCTGATCTCGGCCCAGACAACACCTACGCTAATTTCCCGCTCCGCTACTTCGAGATGACGGAAATCGCTGCGCGAGCCTTCATTCAAGGAGGGAAAAAATGAAATTGAATCTCAGTGATGAATGGTGCCTGGCCGCCGCGGATCGAGAGGGTGATCAAGAAGTTGGCGCCGGCTTTGTGGCTTTCGATCCTCTTGTCAGCAAATCGATTAAAGCCGAGCCGTTGATCGATAGAACAACGGAGACTGCGCACTTAGCTTTTGGTCGTCTTGTCAATTTACTACGAAGACGACAATCATACACAATAGAGAGACTAGCCCAACGTGCGCGTGTCGATATTGATGAGCTGCTATTGATCGAAAAAGATCACGAATTTCGACCGGAGCCTCGGACTGTGCATCAACTCGCCGAAGTTTTTCATTTGCAGCCACGAGCTCTATTCTTGCTTGCAGGATCGTCCATACCACGAGGCGATCTGCTCCAAGAGGTCGTAAAATTCGCCGCTAGTTCTGAGCCAGTGGCCAAGCTATCAAGTGAAGAAGCAACTGCCGTGGAGCACTTCGTTGCTGTTCTAACGGAATGGGCAGAAAAGGATTCGCCCGCAAAGTGAAGAATGCATTTTTGAGAAGACATACTGCGGAAGACATAGACGGCCAAATTGCCAAAATTCTTCGAGGCATTGGCAATCCTGAGCCTCCACTCCGTATCGAAGATGTGCGTGAGTTGTTGCGGCTCGATACCAAATTTTACAGCTCGACCGACGCCGGAATTTTTCGCGAGACGATCAGTCGTATGTTCGTTGGTGCTAAGCAGGTCATCAATCGGCCATCGCTGCTTGGCGATGCTCTGACCAAGTTTCAGCTCAAGGCGCTGTGGATCCCTGATCACAAGCGTATCCTAATCGATAGCAGCGTACCGAAGATCAAGCATCGCTGGATAGAGGCACACGAGGTAACGCACTCGGTGCTGCCCTGGCACCGCGATTGCCTTTTTGGCGATACGGAGCAAACGCTCACGCCGTCCTGCCACGAAAAGTTAGAGGACGAGGCCAATTTTGGCGCAGGCCGGTTGCTGTTTTTGGGTGAGCGGTTTTTGCGTGAAAGTGCAGATTTTACCATTGGACTCGATGCCGTGCGAGCGCTTTCAAAGCGCTACGGCAATACACTTACTTCAACCTTATGGCGCTTTGTCGAGTGCCTCGGCGACAAACGCCCCCTGGTCGGACTCGTTTCCGTCCATCCGCGTCGTCCTGTTCAAAGCATGGTCGCAGTGCCAGTGTGTCGCTACTTCATTCGTTCTCGGGCGTTCGACGCACAGTTTCCGAACGTGAACGAAAATGACGTGTTTGAGATCGCGAAACTCTATTGCGGACGTCAGTCCGGCGGGCCTCTAGGCGAGGCGCAAATAACGCTGACAAATGCTCGGGCCGAGGCCTGCGCCTTTAAGTTCGAAACGTTCTACAACGGTTACGATGCGCTAACGCTGGGTGCATACAGCGAGCCCTGAAGTAACCTTCTGTGTCATTGACATCGGATGAGCTACGACGGGTCTTGCTCGGAAGGAAGCTGGGCTCACCAGAACAAGGTTCTCTGATCCAGCGCAAAAGGGCGGCGCAGCATGGAGTGTCATTTTCCGGAGTGGCCCGAGATCTGCCTTCGCTAAAGCTGCTCCAGAACTGCCTAAAATCCGGTCCGCGAGATTTGCGGTAGCTGCGAGGTCAACGGTATGCGTCGAATCTCTGTTGCCTTGATGCTCGCCCTTCTGTCGAGCGCGGCGTTGGCCGACGACTTTGTTGGACAGGCCAGCGTGATTGACGGCGACACGCTCGAAATTCACGGAACGCGGATCCGGTTATGGGGAATCGACGCACCCGAGAGCAGCCAGCTGTGCCGCGGCGAAGACAGTCTGCAATATAGTTGCGGTGCACAGGCTGCGAATGACCTGGACGCCTTCATTGCGCGGCGTCCTGTCAACTGTGCCCCAGTCAACATCGACCAATATGGCCGCACGGTCGCAACCTGTTCCATCGGTGGCACGGACCTCGGCAAATGGCTTGTGCTTAGCGGCCTCGCTTTGGACTGGCCCCAATACTCGAAAGGCAGATATGCCGGGGTGCAGCGCGAAGCCGAGCGGGCCGGCCATGGAATCTGGAAGGGCAGCTATGTCGAGCCCTGGCTCTACCGTGCTTGCATCCGCTCGAGCGGGAAGCCGTCCTCCTGCTCGGATGACGCAAACGCGCACCCCTGATTGATGGAGACGGACAATCCGGTTGATGACGCCTGCGGCGCTAGCTCCATTTGGGCGACTCACGCTAATCAATCGTTCTCAATCGACTTCACCACACGATAGGGACGACATGGTTGCAGCCACCCGCGAACTGCCGACTTCCGGCTATGGGCTTGAAGTAGACGGAAGACTGAAGGCCGAATTCGTGACCCGTGATGGTGCGAGAACAAGTGGAGCAGAGCTTAAGAAGCGTTTCCCGATGCTTCAGATTGAGATCTATGACGCAGAAACGAAGGCTCGGGAAGAGATCTAGTTTCCTCAGGTCTTGCCTTCATTGAATTAGTTTGGCGTGCGCGGCTGGCGCCGCACCGGGCTCTCGTGAACCGAGCCGCACTGCGTCTCGGCCATCGAGCTTCGATCCGTCACGCGAAGGACTGCGGAGCTCCTCGCCGGGGTACTCGGAAAAGGGCCCGCCGTCATGAAGTATGACGGCGTCGCTATCACTGCCCCGTTCCCGGGTACCCTTCTAACCGGTCTCGTCGCTGCACTCGGTCCCGCGTGCCGCCTTCGGCGTCGCTATGCTCACGCTCCTGCGGGTGCCATTTTCCGTTGAGGCGATGCGCCGTTGGCGCACGCCTGCTCGGGCCTGCGACCTCAACATCAAGGCGAATTCGATACAGATCTGCTCGAAGACTTCGCATTTTTTCATACGCGTGGGTAAGCGAACTCTAGTTGCAATCCGCGCGGTGACGCAGCATAGAAGGCGACCAAGTCGAAATGGATCATCTTGCCGCCGATGGGCGGCCCGCCCGGTCGTCGGTCACGCCGGGGGCCCGGGCAGGTCTTCCTTAACCCCGCGGGCGACGACCTGGAGCGCTCCGTCCGGAAGCGGCCGCTGCAATTTCAACGCCTCATCTGGAGTGGCCGTCATCCAGGCTTCGACTTCGTCCGGTGTTGTTAGGATCACGGGCATCGCCTTGGGGTGGATGGCGCCGACCTCAGCATTCGGCTCCGTCGTGAGGAACGCGTACAGGTCGTTAGTCGTCTCACCTTCCTTGACCTTCCGAACGGACGTCCAGTTGGTCCAGATGCCGGCGAAGCAGGCGAGCGGACGGGTCTCATCGAGCGCGAACCAGATATCACCGCCCTCGGCCTTGTTGAACTCGCTGAACGAGTTGAACGGCACCACGCAGCGATTTTCGGTCCCCAGCCATCTCGTCCAGTGCTTGCTCTTCACGTTGCGGATGTTGGTCGTGCCGCCGTCCGGCTCCATCCGCAGCAATTCCATGAAATCCACTGCCTTGCCTTTGGCCTGCAGCTTTTTGGCTCGCTTCTTCGTTGCGTCCATCAGCGCCTTTGATGACGATGGCATACCCCATCGCGCAGTAGTGAGTTCGCGGCCCTCGATCCCGTTGCGCACGATCGGTGCCTTGTAGTCGGGAAAAACCCCCGGCATCCGCGCCAGGTTGCCAACGTATCGGTTCACGACACGAAAAAGCGCGCTGATGGCTTCTTGGTTGGTCGTGATCGAATAAAGATTGCACATCGGTCAGGATTAGCTTCGAGGGTGGCGCGGCTGCCACGTCAACTGTAGCAGAGTCGCGGATGGACGCCGGCCCGCCTTGGCGCATTTGCGGCAGCGCAGCCGACTGGCGAGATCGTGGACGAAGGTGGTCGGCGGATGCTTCATCGCCGCGAGATCCACGTCGCTCGGCGTCTTGCAGCGCGCGCACCTGATCTCCAGCCAGGGGAAGCCTCCATTCACGGCTTGGTCGATGTTCGGCGACGGATCGATCGGTTCGCCGTCACTCCACATCCGCTCGTTCCAGCTTTCGCAAAGCAGCCGATCGGCTTGCTGGATCATCGCCTCGCCTTTGGCCCGCATCTCCGCCGATTGGGTAGCCAGCATGCTAGCCATCGCGCGTGCCTTGCCGAACTCTTTCGCCAGAGCCTTGCGATCGCCGCCCGACAGGGGCGTAGGGTGATACTTCGGGGCCATCCGGACATCCAGGCGCAAAGAGATCGGATCGGCAAATCCAGAGCGACTACGGCGTCTCGAACGCTGGCCAGCATCCGTCTTCTTCATGCCTGCCGGTGCGCTGCTGGCAGGTGTTGTTGAGCAGCCACTGCGCAACGTCCTTCCAAAGCGCGTTGGCGCCATACAATCGGACAGCATCGGCAGTCTGGATTTCCACGGTCCGCGCGCAGCGGCGGCAGGAGATGCGCAGCACGTGGCGCTGAATTTCGGAGAGCCGTCGCTGCCTCATCTGGGCCCTGCCGGCGCGAGGGTCTTTGAGGACGGATTCCCAGTATTCGGCCGGAAGCGGCGCGTCCGGAGCCGCAGTGGAGCGACTCGGCCCACGGGCGGCTTCGGCGGCCAGCTTTTCCATCTGCTTCGGGGTCGGCATGCGCCAGCTCGCGGGTCGGTCGGTCATGTCTCAATTAGAACATAACATGAACAAAAGTCGAGTCCATCCAAGGTCGTAGGTGGAGAAAAATCGGCCTATCGGACCGGTCGCGGTGTCGGAACCAAGCCGAGCCGTTCGTCTTGAATCCGGTATCAGTATCGGAGTTCCCCCGGCATGGCCCCCCGCGCTAACTGGAAAGGCTTCCTGCGTCTTTCCCTCGTCACCTGTCCGGTCGCGCTCTATCCGGCCACCTCGGAATCCGAAAAGGTCTCGTTCAACCAGCTGAACCGAAAGACTGGCCATCGGATCAAGTACGCCAAGGTCGACGCCGACACCGGCGAGGAAGTCGACAACGAGGACATCGTCAAGGGCTACAAGGTTGATACGGATACGTTCATCGAGGTGACCAAAGAGGAGCTTGAGAACGTCGCGCTGGAATCGACGCGAACCATCGAGATCGACGAGTTCGTCGACCGCAGCGAGATCGATCCGCGATATCTCATTCGCCCCTACTACCTGCGTCCGGACGGTAAGGTCGGCCACGATGCCTTCGCCGTCATTCGGGAAACGATCCGCGAGATGAACAAGGTCGCAATCGGCCGCGTGGTGCTGACCAATCGCGAGCACATCATCGCGCTCGAGCCTCTCGATAAGGGACTAATGGGCACGCTGCTGCGCTATCCCTACGAAGTCCGTCCCGCGGATGAGTATTTCGAAGACATCCAGGATGTCAAAGTTACCAAGGACATGCTTGATCTCGCCAAACACATCGTCAATCAGAAGGCGGGCCATTTCGAGCCGGACAAGTTCGAAGACCAGTACGAAACCGCCCTCGTCGATCTCATCAACGCGAAGCGCGCCGGCAAACCCATCACCGCAAAAGCTCGTCCTCGAGGTGAGAACGTCGTGGACCTGATGGACGCGCTGCGCAAGAGCATCGGAAGAGAGGGGGCGGCCGCGACAGAGCCGCCGAAGAAACCAGGCAAGAAGCCGCGCAAGGCGGCGGCCGGGCAGAAGGAAATGCTGATGCCGATCGCAGGCAAGAAGCCGGCGAAGGCGACCGCGGCGAAGAAGCCGGCGGCCAAGCCGCAGCGGAAGTCGGCTTAGGAGTCGTGAAGCATCCGGTGATGCCGAAGGCCACTACTTCGCCGTCCGCGGCAGCCCCGGCGAATGGCGATTCCCATCTCGACGACGTTATACGAGGTCATCTCGTCAGCCGCCTAATGGCGGCCCGGTCGGTGCGCAACGCCAGAACGGCGGCGGACCGCGAGGCCGAAGCAACCGCGCATAGAGCCGTCGACCTCGCGATTTGAAATAGCGACTTGTGCGCTTTGCGCGCCGCTGGGAAGTTTATCAATTTGCGTGATTTTCCCTTGGGAGTGTTTGGTAGCATCGCCTTCAGCCCAATCAGTTCGATTTTGCGGGCTTCGACCTGCAGAGGCAATCCATCGGCGCGGTACGCAACCATGGGTGCGCCGCACCATCGGCAAGCTTAACATTCTTGAATCCTCAAGCGGGCGAAACCGCGCTAGGATTAGATTTTCCCTTATGGGGCAGCATATGTTCGACACGGCAACCACCGCGCTTTTGCGCGCGGTTCTCGATGAAGTCTGTGAAAGCGTCTCGCACCGCGAGATCGGGGCACGTACCCACGTCGCCTCGAAAATTCTAGAGGCTGCGACGAGAGGCGAGATGTCTCCCGAAGGTCTCAAACAGGTTGGTCGCGACGCCCTCTCGCACGCGCCGACGATGTGGCGCTGATCGCGGGGGCCGGCGTGAACTTCCAGGTCACCGTCCTGAAGATTTTGGTAGCTTATCCGGACGGCTTTGCCGTGATGGAGGACCTCAAGAGGGATATGGCTATCCTGGCAACGAGTGGCCGCGACTGGGCGGACCGGACCAGGCGCCTCGCGGCGAGAGTGCCCGACCTCGACATCTTCTCACAAGGATTGGTCGAACGGATAAGCGGAGGATGGAAGATCACGTCCAAAGGACGGGCGTTGCTCGAATTAATGGAAGCGCGGCCAACGGCCTTGGAAAGGGCCGAGGCGCCTCCAGTTCTGGAGACGAGTGCGACCTCGCCGGCGCCTGTTCCTCCGCTGCGGCAGCCCGCCGATCGTGCCAAGCGACGGCGCGAAAGACGTGAACGCCGGCGCGAGGCGCGCGAACGGGCAAGAGCAAACGCGTCTTGAGGTAGCGACTGAGGGAAGAAAAATCCGCCAAATGGGAGCAGCGGTTTGATAGTCCGGGACTGTCGATTTGCCTCCCCAGCCCCAAGCGTACCGTCGTTACCTTGTTTGCGGCCATGCCGGCCCCGATCTACTCGGGACGGCGCCTGAGCACGGGTCCTTCTACCGAGCCGGCGAGCGACAATATAGCGAGGAAATGGAGGCCGAACCGGCGCGGGAGAGCTGGCCGGGTTCCTTCTGAGAGGGCGTTGCGCCTCGGTGAGGCGGTATAGCTACTTCAGACAATCGCCATAAAGTTCACTGACATGCTCCCCCACAGTCAATCTTCACGAAGGCCGTAATGTCCCAGTACTCACTCGATGTATTGCGTCAGCGCTATGTCGTCGAGAAAAGGCCGCTCGAAGCCAGCGTCGAGCCGATCTTGCGGGCCGACACCCGCGCCGGAGCGCGTGCCATCCTGGCTTCAATCGATAAACGCCGCTTCGAGAATAGGTCCGAAGGACAGCGGCTTCGCAAGATGCTTCGCTTCGAGACCTCGCTCTGGGAAAGTGGCCATGCCGCCGTGGCAGGCGTGGACGAGGCCGGAATGAGCCCTCTCGCCGGGCCGGTCTCCGCCGGTGCCGTGATCCTGAAACCTGGCACGCGGATAGTCGGGATCGACGACTCGAAAAAACTCGACGCCGCGGCTCGCGAAGAACTCGCGAAGGAGATCAAGGAAAAGGCGGAGTGTTGGTCTGTGGCGTTCGTCGAGGTCGAGGAGATCGAAGCGATCAACATCTATTGGGCGGGCATCCAGGCTATGCAGCGTGCGGTCCGGGGGCTGGGATTGGCGCCGCAGCACTTGCTGATCGATGCGAAACGGTTGAAGGAAATCGACATCCCTCAACAGGCCATCATCAAAGGCGACGCCAAGTCCGCCAGCATCGCCGCCGCCTCCATCCTCGCGAAGGTCGAGCGCGACGCCGTCATGCGGACGCTCGACGTGCGTCACCCAGGCTACGGATTCGCCGATCACAAGGGCTACCCGGTGCCGGCTCATTATGACGCGCTCGCCAGGCTTGGCGCATGCGCAGCTCATCGGAGGTCATTCGGACCCGTACGTAAGGCTCTCGGGTTGCCGCCCTTGCCGCCATGGCCTTCGGCATCCGAGCGCGACGCCGGCTGAACAGGTCTACGCTTCGTCTCGGCGGCGCTATTTTCGCGACCACTTCTTTTCGCGTACGACCTCCTTCGCGTTTTTGTCGGACCGCAGCCCGAGATAGACCGGCTGGCGCAGCTCGCCGTTGCTGGTCCACTCCGCGAACTTCACTTCTGCGACCAACGTAGGACGCACCCAGGTCGTGACCTGCTCGTCCTTCACCTTTGCAGGGAACGGTGACTTTGCGGTTTTGAGCTTCATGAGCTTGCCGTGAAGCTCTTCGAGAACTTGGTGGCTGAAACCGGTGCCAACGTGGCCTATGTACCGCCATGCATTCCCTTCGCGTACCGCGAGGACGAGAGCGCCGAAGAAAGGCCGGGTTCGCCTCGGCGCGGTGAAGCCGGCGATCACGACCTCTTGCCGCTGCGCCGTCTTCACCTTCAGCCAGTCGGCGGTCCGGCGTCCGGACGCGTACAGGCTGTCGGCGCGCTTGGCCATGATGCCTTCGAGATGTCTCTGCTCGGCTTCTGCGAAGAACTTCGTTCCCTTACCTTTGCGGTGGTTGCTGAACGCGATCAGCTTGTGGCGCGGCAAGATGGTCTTGAGCCGCTTCTTGCGCTCGAGGAGCGGCAGCGCGCGCAGGTCCTCGCCGTCTGCGAACATGAGGTCGAACACGCAGTACAAAAGCTTGGCCTTGTGGCGAAGGGCGTTTTGAAGCAATTGAAAATGGGATACGCCGTCCTTTCCGATCGCGACGAGTTCGCCATCGATCACGGCATCGCCCTTCACGCCCTCCAGCGCTTTGGCGACCTCGATATAGCTGCGGCTGATGATCTTGCCATTTCGGCTATAGAGCGCAACCTTGCCTCGCCGGATTTCCGCGATCATCCGGAAGCCGTCATACTTGTCCTCGAAAACCCAGCCGGGATCGTCGAACGGCGCGTCGGTGAGCGAAGCGAGCATCGGCTGCAGGCGCTTGGGCAGGGTCGACGTCCGGCTCATTCGAGGCCAATCCTTAAGAGCACGTTGCGAATGCATGGACGTCCTTCAAGGATTAGGGAACGCTTCGGGGCCGCGTCGTGTTCCGCAGGCTCCGTGGCATGCGACGTTGACGCTCGATTGAGGAGGGCGGATCAGACCGATGGCGAGAAAACTGAAAACCTTTCAGACTTCGCTGGGCTTCTTCGATCTGGCGATTGCCGCTCCCTCCATGAAAGCGGCCCTCGAAGCCTGGGGCGCCAACAGCAATCTCTTCCACCAGGGCGCGGCGAAGGAGAGCGACGATCCAGAGGTCATCGCTGCAGCCATGAAGAAGCCTGGCGTCGTTCTCAGGCGCCCGGTCGGATCCGGCGGATCCTTCAGCGAGCAAGCCGAACTGCCCTCCGATCTCGGCGGGGACCGAAGACCGACGAAAGCCGCGCGCAAATCGAAGAGCGCAAAGAAGCCTTCCTCGCGTCCGGTCGACAAGGCGGCGGAGCGGAAGGCCGCGCTTTGCCTACGAACGAGAGGAAAGGCGCCGGGAGAGTGAACGGGCGAGGGAAGAGGCCGCCAGGCAGAAAGAGCGTAAGCGCCGTCATCAGGCGGTCGACAAGGCGCAGGCCGCGCTGGACAAGGCGGAGCAGGAGCACGCGAAGCGGGCCGCCGCCATCCAGGCCGAGGTTGAGGCTCTCGCGAAGAGATCGCAAGCCGAAGACGATCGCTGGAATAAGGAGAGGGAGCGATTGGAATCTGCGCTGCAGAGTGCGCGGAGTTAGTTTCTTGGCAGTTCTTGCTCGGCGGCACCGAGGGAAGGCAAAGGGTTGCCGTCAAGCGATCATCGTTCGGGGTCTGGTGCGCGCGCTGCGGCTCGGTTCACCGTGGTGCGGTCGCCTCGGTCCTCGGGAGCGAGCTCCATGACCGCTTGATGCAGCTCGGCCGGAATCGTCAGCGGACTTTCGGGGGGCTTGTCTCGCCCACTGCCAGAAGCGATCGAGCGCATCCATCACAGGTCCTCCCGCAGGCCCCGGAAGAAGGGGTGGCGAACCTTTCCCTCGGCCGACTTCGCGCGATACTCGATCTCGGCCAGAAGCTTGGGTTCGACCCAGATGCCCTTGTGACCGATGCGCTTGGTATAAGGCTGGGTCTTTCGGATGAGGGGTTTAAGCCGTTTCTGCAGATCGGCGGCCGAGACCTTGTCGAAGCCGTGGTCGACTTTGCCGGCGTAGACCAGATCGTCGCCCTTGCGCCGGCCGACGTAGATGCCGTCCCACTTCGTCCCATCGAGTGCGAAGCCCGCAATGGTCAACGTCTCACGCTGTACGCAGGTCTTTTTGACCGAATCATTCGTGCGTCACGTTGGATAGGCGCTGCCCCGGACCTTCGAGACGACACCTTCGAGGCCGAGCTTGCAGGCGTGCGCGAACATCTCGCGGCCGTCTATCTCGAAGCTTTCGCTGAACTGGATGTCGGTGCCGCTTAGAATCTTCTTGAGTTCGGCTTTGCGCTGAATGAGCGGTAGCTTCCTTATATCCCGGCCGTTCAGATAGGGCAGATCGAACGCGACGAGCACGATGCTCTTCGACTTGCCCTTGAGCTCGTTCTGCAAAACCGAGAAGTCGGTCGTGCCGTCGGCGGCAGGTACCACGATCTCGCCGTCCACCACCGCCGAGTTCGCCTTGATCCGCCAGGCATCATGAGCGACCTTCTTGAAGCGATGCGTCCAATCGTGGCCGCGCCGGGTGAAGATCTTCGCCGTCTCGTTGGCCAGATGGACCTGAACACGGTAGCCGTCGAACTTGATTTCGTGAATCCAGCGCTCTCCGGATGGCACCTTCTCGATCGAGGTGGCCAGGGCCGGTTCGATAAAGCCGGGGAAGGGCGCCTTGACACCGATAGCCGCCGGCATTTTACGCTGAAACGCCACTGAAGAACTCCACGCTACAGGCGATTCAAATTGGCACAGTTCGAATCGTTCCGGAACCGGCGAATCCTTGTTGCGTTGCCCCGACGCCACGAACAGGAGGTATCCATGGCGGCAGCGAAGAAGTCGAAGACGTCCCGCGGACGCAAGTAGGACCGGGCACGGGTGGCCGGCGGGCAGGACTACGAGGTGCAGTACGAGGCGAAGAAGACTGGAAGGTCGGCACCGGCGGTGAAAAAGGCTGTCAAAAAGGTCGGCAATGCGCGCAAGCGTGTGGAGAAACGGCTAGGCCGCTGAGTAGGAGGCGGGTTGTCGGTGCTTAGCGCCGGTCCTCCTTGTCAGGGGGGCATTCTGGGCAGGTGTCACCAATCGAGTCCAGCACGTCGCGAATTGCGGCCTCCACTGCTTGAGGGGAGACGTCTGCTGGCGGGTCCTGACGGGCGATATCGAAGGCGCACTCTCGTGCATGCGGATCAGCGCGGTCCTGCATCCAACCGTGCTCCTCGCACTCGCGGGCGCCGGCTTCGTTCAGCACGTTGATCGCCCAACCGCGCAGGGTGCGGATCGCCGGCCGTCTCTGCTTGGTCATCAGCATTGAAGGTTCTCCCACGCTGAGACGAATCGTTTAGTCCCGCAGACGTTCCCCATCGCTAACACACGACTAGGATTCGGGATCGTGGGATCTCGTGGTTTTTCGAAGGCAGATCTTCCGCCCAGCCAGGTGCTAGGGTGGGCAAGAACGAACTGGAGAAACCGTTCTCCAATACTTCAGACGTCCGAACTCAGGTGGTTACTCCTTGTCCGTTTTGCGCGTGCGGCCGTCGCCGCACCGGGCTCTCGTGAACCGAGCCGCGCAGCGTCTCGGCCTTGCGGCTTCGATCCCTCGCGCACGACCAGATCACGCCCTTGCGGGGTGGAAACGAAAAACCGGACCTTTATGCAGCCACCTGCACAAAGGTCCGGCCTTATCCTAGCTTGCCGCGATACCAAACGGCTGCAAAGGACGCTTATATCCTTTGGGAGGTCTCGCTTTTTATCCGGGTTGCGACCCGAAGGCGGCAATATATCAGCAGCCGATACGACTACTTCTTTTTCTTTGAAGTTTTCTTTGCCACCTTCTTGGTAGCTGCCTTCGCGGTCTTCTTTGCCTTCTTCGCTTTCTTGGCCATGTCGTCCTCTGTAAGAATTGGCTCCCAGTGAACATGCCCACGCCGTGCATAGACATGCGCACGAGTGAGACGATATCACACAAGCAAAATTGATACCAAGGAGACGTAAATCCGCATTGAGTCGCTCGCCGGAGGCACTCGCCCTCGGGCCCGCCGTCATTGCATGCCGGCGTCGCTATCACTCCCCTTCGGGTCGGGTGCCTTCTTAACCGGTCTCGCGACTGCACTCGGTCCCGGGTCCCGCCGCTACGCGTCGGCGCTATGCTGACCCTCCTGCGGGTGCCTCTTTCGCCGCGTCCGCGAGTGGTCTTCGCTTTCGCTCCGCCCACAGGCCTCTCTTCCAGAATTGTGAGACTCCTGTAAAAATGCCGGGCGGTTCTCGTATCATTGCCTGCATCACGTTCGCTCAGGTTTTGGCGCGTGCGGCCAGGCCACACCGGGCTCTCGTGAACCGAGCCGCGCAGCGTCTCGGCCTTGCGGCTTTGATCCCTCGCGCTAGAGCTTTGGTGCTCCTCGCCGGGGGCACTCGGGAAAGGGGCTCGCCTGCGGCGATCGCTATCACTGCCCCGTTCCCGGGTGCCGCTATTGAACCGGTCTCGTCGCTGCACTCGGACCCGCGTGCCCCTTCGGGTCGCTATGCTCACGCTCTCCGGGTGCCATTTTCCGTTGCGGCGATGCGCCTTGGGCGCACGCCTGATCGCGAATGATGCCCTCGGTAGAGGCGCAACGGCCGAGAGTAAGAGTGCAGGCTGGTTTTTCCGTGACGGGTTAGAAGTTGCGAGAGAGGCTCGCGGCGCCCGTCGCGGAGAACCGCGATGTCAAACACTGCTGCTCGCGCGCGCGCCAGCCAGGACCGAGCAACCCTCTATAACGAAATTACCGACAAGATCATTGCCGAGCTTGAGGCCGGACGTGTCCCCTGGGTTCAGCCCTGGGGTACTGCCGCGGCGAAAGCGCCGCTGGCGATGCCGAAAAATGCGTCGACTAACCGGCAATACAGCGGCATTAACATCCTCATACTCTGGGGCGCCGTGATTGAGCGCGGATTTGCCGGTCAAAGTTGGCTCACCTTCCGTCAGGCGCTCTCGCTTGCCGGCCACGTTCGAAAGGGAGAACTCGGCACCACAGTTGTCTACGCGGATCGTTTTGTGCCGAATGACGAAAGACGACGCGCCGCTGAAACTGGCGAAGACGCGCAGGCGATTCCATTCCTCAAACGATTCACCGTTTTCAACACCGATCAGTGCGAGCAACTGCCAGACGGCATTGCCATCGCGGCGCCGCAACGGCCGGCTGGCCTCATCGAACCCACCGTCGACGCTCTGATCAAGGGCAGCGGAATTCCATTTCGGATTGGCGGAGATCGTGCATTCTATGCAACCGCCGAAGACTACGTGCAGGTCCCGCCGCCACAGGCCTATTTCGAACCCATCAACTGGCACCGCACGGCCTTGCATGAACTCGGTCATGCGACTGGGCATCCC
>Ga0214544_1002638_pt1 | contig 37592 bp, 15 predicted proteins | sample CNSS3metaG_FD_160074 | JGI IMG/M metagenome (GOLD analysis project Ga0214544, IMG submission 160074) | Root nodule microbial communities from cowpea collected in UCLA plant growth center, Los Angeles, California, USA - CNSS3 | ecosystem: Host-associated > Plants > Roots > Nodule | place: USA...
TGCAATTTCCACAAAAAGAAAATTGAACCAACTTAGACAAAGGAAGACTAAGAAGAGACTCACTACTTGCTCCCCCAAGCTGTGTGACGGCATCAACAAAGCGCTCGTGCAAGTCCTGAGTCCAACGAAGGCGAGGTTTGGGATCAGCAGTGAGAACGAGACAAGGGTCTCCCTTGTGAGAGTGAGAGAGGTTGGAAGCAGCAGCCTGCATGTCATCCTGCTGCACAATCCCATCATGGGGGTGTATGAGCCTCGGGTACATCCTCCTTCAATGGGGGAACCCCAGAAGCCTCAGAGAGCAAAGATAGAAGCTTTTTCAGTGAAAGAAGGGACAGAGATCCGAGACAGGGTGAGTAGCCATCTGGGTATGGATGAAACTAAGAAAGGAACGAGCTTTGAGGTTGTTTGGGTGGCGAAAGATGATGATGAGGATGATGATGAATGAGATGAAAGTGAGAAAGCAAAAGGGAAAACTGAGTCTGACGCTGGCTCGCCTTTCCGGGATCTTGTCCCTTACTGGTCTTTTGAGTGAAGAAAAGGAAAGAGAAAAGAGAGAGAGTTTTTAAGGGTTATTGTCTGTGCCTGTGGGACTCTCTATCTCTCCATGCCAATATGTCTACATCCATTATTGCTGTCTCTCTCTCTCTCTTTCTGCTCATGTCACTCTCTTATTTTACACTCATTATTGTCCTCTTTTTTCACATTTATTTTCTTTTGGAAACAACTCTTCTAAGATCGTTGGTCACAAATGTGATCATTTTCTCAAGAAAGGTTATAACTTTAATTACCTCACTCTTTCTTTTTGAGTCATAGATGAAGAAAAATAAGAGAAGAAAGAAAAAGAAATTGATTTGTGTTCGATTAACATGAAATAGGGTCAAATTAGAGAGATAAAATTGTTTGTCTCCAAACAAAATAAATCATTTCTCACTCTTGTGTCATACAATCAATTATGGAATATGATTTAATTGATTATATTTTTATAAAAGAACAAAAAAATAATAATACGAGTAAGAGATTTTTGCATTGTGTTTTATCTGTTCATTTCCATTACTTTCTTCACACTTTTGTCGAAGAAAATATTCCCTACATCCCCAAACAACAGTTTGTTTACATTTTTTCTATTTTCCAAATGATAGTACTTTTAGTTTTAGCCTTTTTTAAGCTATGTTTCTAATAATACTTTCATACAATTAAAAAAATTAATAGGAAAATATATAATGTAGTTAAAAGTTAATAGTGCTGGCTTATTGTTTTCTCCTTTTTCAAAGAAAGCAATAAATATAATAATTTTTATAATTAAATAGTTATGAGATTTTTACTCTTCTTTATTTGTAATATTATAATATGCGTGTGTGTAAAACAACTAAATCTTAAGTAAAAAGTAAAGGTATATTTAGTATAAAAGAAGTTAAGATTTTTAATTTTTAAAATAATAATAAAATGAAAAAGTTAACAGAAATAAGGGAGTAATATTTATTAATTAAATATTTGTTCATAATTATTCTAACATTAAAAGACTCTTGTTATCATGTAGATGACATATTATTCACAGTCCAGTATTTTTCTTTTCTTTGACTTTTTTTTATCAATTCATCACTACCAAACCCATCAATTATTTATTTATTTTTTTCCTTCTTTTAAGTCATGGCTACCAAACAATCTGTAAGTTGGTAGAGATTAATTTTAATTAATTTAATCTGGAAGTTGTAAGATTTTTTTGTTTTTGGCAAGACTAGTCTCGGACGAGCGTTGACAAGTTGATTTAAAATAAGAAAATTAATTTCACAAAAACTAATTATAGTTAGTGTGATTTATATTTGCATGTTTGTATTAAAAAAATAATTTAATAATAAAGTTCGGTATAATTGTTCCTATCAAGCAACAGTTATCTAAATTTTAACTTCGAAACAGTTATGAATTTGAAATCAAATCATCTACTTTGACGGAAATTTGGCGAGCAAGTTCCAAACATTTTAAACATGGAATTAAATACGTTATTTTTTTTTTCTAGAATCGTGTTAATTGCCATAATTAGGGAAAACAAAAGTCAAATTAAACAGACTTGGTTTATAGAAGTCATCGTATAATTAAGAATTCAATAGAAAAGTCATTGTATAATTAAGAATTCAACATGTTTTTAGCACATGAAAAGTTAGAAAGTTTGGTTTTGATTCCAATAAAAAAATTATTTTTCCTCTTCAAAATTTGAAATATGTTTCTAATCTTATAAAATATGTAACTTTTGGATTTTAGTTTATACAAAAAAAAAAAATTATTCTTCTAAACTTTCAAATGGGTGTAAAATTTTTGGTTCATTCTTTTACTCGCATATGTGCTTGTACATTTATTTCAAGAAATAAAAAAAAAAATTATGGTTTATGATGGTGTTTTTTTATGGTCAACCTTCACTATCATTGGTTTTATTTATTTTTTCTTTTCTAAATTAGTTTTAGTGCATTATGAAGTTAAGGGTTAGTTATGTGGTTTGGTTTGTCCATTCTACAATGTAATGTTGTGTTGTATCGTTATTCTCTTTCTATCCTTATCCTTTCACGCGTAAAACATGGAAAATATAACCACACACATGCATTTACACAAATTATATGCTTTATTTATTTTTAAAATCAACTATTCAACTTTAATATTCTTAAATACCTTTTCTTGTTAATTTCAAACACGGCTTTGACCATTTTTAACTATTTTTATACTTTAATTTAAAATGTTCCCATATAATAATATAAATTGTCAATCATATGTGTACACAACACAACAAATTAAACTAAAATAGAAAATATTATTTCCAAACTAAATACGAAAAAAATATTAAACAAGTTATCAAAGAAAACTAGTAGTGAACTTGACAAGACATCAGTTTATTTTCAAGTAAAATGTTAAATTTAAGTTTCGTACAATAAATAAAAGAATATTTTTTTTCATATTCATCCAATATACTTAAATCAATTTTCATTCACAGATAAAGAAATAGTTAGGAATTCAAGTATGAGTTTAAGTCTAAATTTTATATTGGTTAGAGATGAGAAAGTAGAACACTATATAAGAATAAAATAATAAAGACTCACAAATTTATTGTCTTAGGACCTGTTCGTTTGTATGTATGATCCTGTAGAGAATGATTTGTGAGGATGGATTTTAAAAAAATTTATGTACGATTTGAAAAGAAAAGCAGAGATAGATTTGCGAGATCAGTCTGAAAGTTCATCATTTCATTTTGCAAGGATTTAAGAAGATAATATATTATTTTACATTTATACCCTCTTCCAATTTTATATAAATATATATTTATTTTAATTATTAATTATAATATACTATTATTATTTTATTAATTATTATATATATATATATATATATATATATATTATTTATTATTATAATTTATTATAATATATATATATATATATAATTAATAATATAATAATCATTAATAATTAAAGTATTATTTAAAATATAATAATTCATATATTTATATATAACAACTAATAATATATATAAATATATATATTTAATTTTTTTATTTTAAGATTTCATATAATTTAAATATTTTATTTAATTTGTATTAATTAATTATAGTTATTTTTATAATATTAAATTACAAAATTATATTTTTATTAAGGGTATTTTAGTAATTTTTTAATTTTATCTATTTTTACAATTAATTTTATCTATCACATCAATCAAATCTTTCACTAATTTTTATAAAACTTATCTTCAAATCTACTCACTTTACTCTCTAAATCCACTCAAAAAAACACAAAAATTCATCTATTCAAATCTACACAAATCTATCTTCACACTCTCCCCGTATCCACTCTTTCAAGTGAACACACACTTAAGGTTTTGGGTTGAAAGTGATTTCAATGTCTTATATGGTTGAGTTCAGGTCTCATTGGTATTGTATCTTTCCAGTAAAATCTCCTCTTTTATAAATCTAACAGAAGAGAAATCCTGAGTTGAAGCTTTTTACGAATTTTATATTTTATGTTAGTAATTTTTGAGATATGAAGAAATTAAATAATTCATATTCTAATTAAAACTCGGCTAAAAGTATATAAAATTAATTTACAAATCAACTTAAATGTCTTTACGATGCTTTATTTTAAAACTCATATTTGAAAACCAAAGGTTATTGGTATCTAAATAATGAATTTTTGAAAGGCGAGTGACGAAGGACCACTTCACTTGTGTTGTGTCAAAATGGAATGTAACTCTGTCTTATTCATCATTTGACCAAATTTCATAATTTTTTTATTATACTAATTTTCAATTTTCATAATTTAGTATATAGTAGTGTGTTGTTCATGGTTGCATGAACCTACTATTTTTATTTTTATTTATTTTTTGTTTAGTCAACTCCTCCCTTATTTTTTAACTGTATCCCTTTATATATAAGGGAAAAAACATTATATATATATATATATATATATATATTAATGCTTATTTCATTATTCAATGGGCAAAACAAAAATAATAGGTGGCACTTCACATGAAAAAAAAAACAATAATTGAACTATAGAATTAGAAGACTTTGATAGCTAGGTCAAGTATAACGGTTAAATTATTTAAGTTAGTTGGCTTTAATAAGTGCTTATAATTGGTAATATATTTTTATGAAAGAAAAAAACATTTTTGATTTGAATTATCAAATTACTATCTTTATAAATACTAACCTAAATTCCAAGATATTAAAACGTATAGTTTTCACTTGTTTTTTTTTTTTTGTTCATTTGTTACGGTGGAAAAGAAAACTTTAGAAGAAAAGGAAAAATCCACCTGGAATCCATTTTTGATTTGCTAAGGTGAATCTTTAAAAATGATGTTGATGAAAACCATTGGTTCAAACTCAAATCAATTACCTAGTTGTCATATCAATTACGTGTTAACCAAATCAATGATTTAATGATGTTTTCAAAAGTTTTTCACCCAACGAAAAAGTAACCATCTTTATGGCCTACAGATAAAATGTAATCCTAAATAACTAAAGTTTCTAAATTCTTTTACTTATAACATGACTTTGAAAAAGTATTTCTGTCTTTTCATGAGGTTGAGTTCATTCTGATAATTCACAATCAAATTTCTACACATCAATACAAATACGAGAGGAATAGGAGAGAACATTAAATAACAATAATAAAGAAACTCTAATTGTTAAAAAATACTACAAGTTTTGGTTAGATGGTTTTATATACAATTGTAAGAATCAATTAACTATCTTAAAAATAAAAATAATTTAACGGAAAATCACAATATTTTTTTTTTCTATTTAAAAGAATAATGGTTTAAACTTGGATTCTTTTACCAGGAATTTAACACTTAAATTTTCAAATTTGGTGTAATTGTTGAGTTTTTTTAATAAATTTAAATATATTAGTCATTGTAATAATTAGTTGTTGCAGATGATGAGTCATTGTGAGTAACTAATGTACTAATCATTGAAGTTTATAGTTAATAAGTTATGCGTTTATAGTTGCTTTAAGTATAACAGTAAACAAATGTGAGTTTATAAATTATATTGTTCATTGTATGAAAACAACAACAAGATATGAATCAAGTTTTTTCATAATAAAGAATTGTTGATTATAAAGTGGTATCAAAAGTTAGCTAGCTTAAGTGTTTGAATGAAAAAAAAAAGAGTTTGAGAGCTTTGGTGTTTGAAAAAAGAAAGAAAGAGAGCTATTTTTTTTTATCAACAATGAATATATTTATATATAGTATAACACTAGGAGTGTTTTAATCCATATACAGAAAAATAAAGACATAATTAAACAACACTACTAAACACCTTAGAAAGGTTTAGCATAACATCTTTAATAAATGTCCCCCTTTACCTTTCCAAAAGAGTATTATATAGTCTTAGAAATTACCTATGTATACTACTTGTCAAAACAAAGTAGTCACATATTATAGTTAAAGTACAACAACCAGATTTACATCAAAATCTAGATGTTTCACTTGTGAGTTTGATGTAGATCAACCTTTAAAATCTGTCCTAATCGATTATTACTTTTGTCCCTCCAATTTATGCTTATGTGATGATCCTTTAGAAGAGTATGTTATTGCTTGACTGCAATTTTTTACTATTTGTATGTTATAATTACACCATCCTTGTTGCATCTCATATTTGTTGAATCTCTCTAGGTCATACTCATCCTAAATTTACTGCTAAAGGCAAATATAACTCTAGACTAAAAGTTCAACTAGGTTAAACTACAAAGAAAATATATTTACTTTCAAATTCATGTTTTCTAATACGGATTTTTGTTATATTTTATATGTGACAAATAGACTGCACTTTAATTGGACAAAAAATTCAGTTAGAATAGAAAAAATTAACATTACTAATTTTATGTTTCATCTGAGTCAAAACTTTATTATTTATTATTGTATATAAATATATATATTATTATTATTTGAATCAACAACTCTTATACAAAAGTTGGATTTCGTTATTTGTTTAATCTGACAGTAATTAAGGTTAAATTAAATGAATGAAATAAAAATTCAAAGAAACTAAAGATTTTCGATTTAGACGGTTTGATTTGGATATATGGTATTTTCTGTAATAAAAACTCAAAGAATATGTTAAAACCAATTATTTTCGTTTTTTCATATCTATAATTTTATAAAATAGGAAAAAAAATATCATCATGTTTCAAAATATAAGACTTTCCTACGTTAAAAATATCCTTCCATCGAAACTTTTTGTTGGTAAAATAGTTTAGATGTATATCATGATTGTCGTATAAATAGATTATTTTGGAAGACTATTTCTGACCACTTGTTAGATGAAGTGAGGAATAGAAGAAAATCACTTAAAATATTACAAAGCTAATATCTATAAGATTACTCAAATTTAATTATTGAAGATGATAAAATCGTAGTAGAAGAAAAGTGATCTCATCATTAGATATGACCAACTTTGTTTCGTAGTAAACATCATCATCATGCAAGTAAATACTTCTACATTAATTACATAGCATAAAAAAAAATTAACAATTCATAAATTTTATAAATAATCCATGCATAAAACTTCATTCTCATCATCATGATACTTTTGATTTATCCTACCCAAAACCAAGCTCATACATTTTTGTGAAGTCAAACAAACCATAATAAGATTCTATTACTTGAATAATCAACCATCCATTTGGAATAAATATATAAATAGATGAATATAAACTGATGTCATGTTCTCAAGATTCAAAATAAAGGAATAATGAAGAAAATACTAAAGTAGAAAATTTATTTTAATGTTTACTTTTTCATGTTATAAAATAAATACAACATTTTTTTATTAGGATACACTATTTTTTTTCTCTTTTTTTTATGGTTTTAGTAATAAAGAGAAAACTGTTTTTTTTTGTCGTAATTATTTTTCTTTGGTAAGGACATATAACTAATATAAAATATATATATATATATATATATATATATATATATATATATATATATATATATATATCTTGTATGACTATACAAAGTTTAAGAAAAAAAAGAAACACATATGGATTAGGTTTTACGTTTTAACCACTATTTGACAATCTGTGCTAAGATTCATGCATGTGTGCTGGATGATGCTGACTTCTAATATTTAATATTTAACTTTGCTATATAAAACAAAAATATCAGCAAAGATCCCTACGTTGTAAGTTACCACTTTATTCATTTATTCTTAACTACCTATATTTTATAATATTCTTAAACAATAAAAACACGTCATATGTAATGTAATTCAAAATACGTTAACCCATTAATTAAATTCCGCTAATAATATAAATATAATTTAACTGATGATAAAATCAAATAACTCAACCATAAAAGAGAGAACAGATTTTTCTTCTATTTGAACCCCCACAAAATACTATGCTAGCCCATTTTGTGCATCTAATTTTCCAACGGTCCACACTCAAAACTGAAGTTCATTTTACTTTCTTCACCGCTCAAAATAACATTATTTCCACCCCCTCAAATTAAACACAACTATCACCCTTTTATAAAACTAAACCAAATTTTGTACGTATCTTAAATAAACAATTACTTGAATTAAGTATTAAACATAAATTCAATTTTTTTATGACTTTCATTTTTTCTTTCACATGTTTATATTAACACATAAAAACAAAACTCCTTTCAAATAGATTACTTTTTACACATAGTAATGTTAATTTCACCTATGCAATTATAAGATATACACTATTTCCCATCCTTGGTTAAAGTTGGTGCACTATCTGAATTTTTTTTTTCTTCTTCAAAATCTCACAAATAAGTTTGGAGTGTGACATCCATTGTTAACACTAGATTTGAGTGATGTAAACCTTGAACTTCACAATTGTGTTAACTATCTAGAGACTAATAGTTTACTATAAAACTTCTTAGAAATCTTATTTTAAAAATAGAATTTTGAAAAGATTTTTGCTGTATCATTTCCAAAATTCAAGACACGATTGATCAGGCTTTTGTCATTTATACCGTATCTCTCTGCCTTTATCTTTAATTAGTTTAAATCCTTGCCTTTGAACTGATTTTTAAACCAAATCAAAACTAAACAAAAGTACATTAAATAAACATCACACATGTGCAGTGTTTTTTCTCTTATCTTTGTTTTCTCGGTTGTGTGAAGAAATAATCTTTTGTATAATCTTTTCCAGTTCTATAAGATTACAGTTCTAGCTATAGAAATTGAAGACAGCAGCGATGGCCTAGAACAAAATAGCCTCAAGAAATGCATTGGTCTACATAAAAACAATAGTTGTAATTTCAGAGTCTATAACCATGCAAATGCTTGGCCCATCTTCTGGCCATGTAAGGGTCATGAAAATCCCAACTTTCAACACTGCTACTCCTGCCACCACCACCACCACCACCACCTGTGTTCATATCCCTCACAGTTTCTTCACCATCTTCTGAAGCATCACCTTTATGTTCTCCAACACCTACAACAGTTTCCCCTGTTCTTCTAACACACTCATCAATTTCACCTTCAATGTAGCTATATTCCACATACACATGAGTGCAGTCACCAAGGTCTAACAGAATCCTTCTTTCTTCTCCACCTCTTATCTCTCCAATCCTTATCACTCTGCCACTGCCAACTTCCTCACCAGCTCCACATATTCTCAGCTGAATTTCGCGCACAATGCCTCCAAGCATCTTGGCCAAGAACTCCTCAAACTCTTGTATCACAAATCCACTAGAAGTGCCAAAGCCAAATCCCACATGAAATCTATGAATTGGAGTAGATGGTAGTTCCATGCTCACAGCATGGTATGGTCTAGTAGGATTATCAGACAAGTGCAGGATGCATGATTCAGGGTTCTTGTGCACACGGTCTTCAAGTATCTTTATCCCTTTTTTCAACCCTTCAACTGGATCAGCTTGCCCCATGTAGAACAACCGGTCAATGACTTGAAGGGCCGTGCGTTTTCCATAGGATGTCATGCGTCTCAAGGGGAAGACACGAGCCGCAGCTGAGGAATATGTAACAATGGCCAACCTATCTATCTGTCTGAGGGAGAAAACCACAAGAGCCATTGCTTGTTTGAGAAGTCTTAGGTGTGGTCCATTAGGACTAGCCACCAAGACCAAGTCAGTGGCTCGTTCATGGGTGAGTTTCACAGAGAGATAGGCTCTATTTGAGGAAGGGCACATGATATAAGGTGTTTGCATTGGCATTGGTGAGGATTGTACATGTGATGAGGAGCTGCAAGTTAAAGGGTGGAGTGATAAATGGCAAGGGCATGATGCATGTTTTGTCACCTGCAGAGCTGGATGGTAACTGGTTGGTGCATTTGGTGGAATAGGCACAAGAGAGAAACTCAGCTTTGGACTGTCTGGTGTGTCATCAGGTTCAACAGGATCATCATCATCATAGCGTGCAGAGCGTAGAAGAGATCGGCGATGAACACGGAAGGTAGCAATGGAATCATCGAGGATTCTTAGAATGGGATCACTTTGGTTGGAGGAAGTGAAAGGTCCTCCTAGGTTGTTGTTTAGGTTACGAGGGAGCTGAGTCCAATGGGCACGGCAAATGGGGCAAGTCACACTTCCATGGCGGACATTGGAAGAGATGCAGGCAAAATGGAATGCATGAGAGCACTGAGCAGTGAATATAGCTTGTCCTGGACTGCTTCCCTTGCTATGGTAACTAAGAGGATCTAAACATATTGCACACAAATTCTGCAGACAAACAAAACGAAGCAGGTGAGTCAAAGAAGGAACAAGCATGCATCCCTGAATAGTAGGATGAAATACATGAATACATTCATAGTATCGACCAAGAATGATGTTGGTTACAAATTCACCAGAAAGACAGACAGTGAGATTTGATTCAGGAACAAACAAATCAAGAAAATGAATGTTATGCTGTGTTGGCTTGTTAGTTTGAAGCATCTAGTAGCATAGATGTATGTACATAACATGCATAGCTCCAATGTTTTCAAAGCCAGAAGAAGAAAATAAAGGAACAACTCCCATATTTTCAAAGTGATATCACACTCTACTCATTTTGAGAAGGAATTGATTAGATTGTGATGATAGTGTAAAATATGGATTGCATTTATGAGGATATTGCTGACTTTTGTAATAATTGTTTTAGAAGTCTTGTCTTGCTTGATTTCTAATCGGTGGATGTATAAAAAGTCTTTATACTGATAATGAATAATAACAATAGTATTGAGGAATTAATGACTTATCTGAAGAGGCATTTTTTAATGAAAAGAAAGTGGCACACAGACAGAGTTGTGATAAAACCAGACTAAGATTGAAGAAAATACATACAATGTGTCAAATCTTATCACTCTGATGGTTTTCATGCCAACATTCATACAAAAATGCATTATTAAACAAACTAATCACTTTTTACCATTGGATTAAAGTATACAGTGAAGCTTTCGGTAAATTGAAAACGAGATTCCACACTCAAAGTGACAAGGGATTGTGTTCACCACAAAAGTTCATTCCCTTCATTATGAAGCTATTGGATGAAAGACATGTGTATATGATATATAATATCCAGAGAGGTTTTCAAGACGATAGAAGGAAAAGTATGATCATGCATGTAGTGGCAGGTGAAACTTCCCAACGTGGGGTCAGCATTTAATGAATTGATTCTTGGCTTCACTAATGTGCCATGTGCAGGTATTCACATGCCAGTATCCTCTATTAACCACCTTCGGTGTTCTATATATATTTCTGTACCAAAATAAATACTTTAAAGCCATTCGGCCAAATCACAGCACGAGAAAAATAATAAAGCAAAAGGGTAGTTAAAAAGAAGAATTAAGCATCAATTATAAAAAAAAGCAAGAAAAGAAAAAAGAAAAATGTTCCACAAGGTCAAACTTTTAGGTTCATTGGATTCCGAAGTGTTTCAAAGCAATAATAGACCGAATGCGCAGATAGAAAACGCATGAAAGAACTGAGTACCAAAATGTCTAGTAGCTAGAAGTTGAAGAGTTACTTTAATCCTAAACCTATTAATCATTAAAAACATTAATAAATCTCCAACTTAACTCACCTCTGTAGAATCAACAATGTTAATGATGATTAATTTGCTAACCTAGAAAAATGAAAAGTCTTGTGGTGGTTTAAGGAACCAAAAGTGGATTTTTATTACCTTGCCATGAAGCTCATTGTTGATGTTGGTACTGATACCAGAATCTGTTTCCTCCATTACCTCCCCTGGGGAATTTTTTGTTCTTGACGGAGACACAAATGAGGAAACTGAGGTCTGCAAACAAACAACAATAATGACATCAATAACCACGACAAATTCATAAACAATCCATGTCACACCCCCTTAATCACGATAATCAAAAAACATTATCAGAGAAAAACAAAGGGGAAATCCCAAAAATCAAGTGGGAAAGGGCATTCCCAAATCCATGATTTCACACCCCAAAACCGATGATGGATGAAGAGGGCCATCCAATTGAACACCAATTTGGCAAAATTGCAGTCCATCCCAAAATGCAGATAAAGTTTGAATCTTTCCCCAAAATGCAAACACCCAAAGAAGAAAGAAATGCAGAGTGTTGAGAAAAGGGAAAGTGGGAGATTACAGTGGCAGATAGACTACAAGACGTGTCAATGGATACTGGATCCACCAAAGCCTTTCTCCTTGAGAATGAGCCACATGCATATGCTGCTGCCACAGCCACCTTCCTTGCTGCTTCTTTCAGCTTTGAAGTCCCTCTTCTTCCACCTCCTCCTTCTCCCATTCTCTCTTTTCTTTTCACTATCTCAGTTGTTTGTGTCAAAGATTACAGTGTTAGAGAGTTACCCTCTGAAGCTTTTTGGTGTTTGTGTCGCTGATGAGGCCACAAATGATGCAGAGAACAGATGAGAGAGAGAAAGAGAGAGAAAAGAAAAGAGACAAGGAGCTCTGCAAAATTCAGCAATGAGCAGCTTCTGTTGCCGTCGCTGCTGTTACTTTTGTAAGTCACTATTATTGTTGTTGTGTTCTTTCTTCATCAGCACCACACACACGCTTATATAACATAAGTACATTACATTTCACAACCGCTTCTAAGCACTGCCACCCCTACATCATTATTATATTTGGCTATGGTCACTCACATTTACCAATAATAAAAAAAAAAACCTTTTTTGTTTTTACCTTCTTACATTACAGTCTTCACTTCAAGTTCAACCCAACAAGCCACCCCAATTCCCATTTTATGCTTTGATCCATAAAGATAGGTTTTTTTATTTTTTGAAATTTGCTTTACAGATATTAAATCTGTTAAAAATTAATTTTTACTGGAGGATCTGTCCAGTTAATTATATCCATGTGAAATATTTGATATTTTTTTAATTCAGATTACTCAAAGTTGATATTTTTTAAAGGTTTAAATCCAAATATACATAAATAAAAACAATCCGGGTATATACATTTAGGTATGTGCAAATTTTAAATCAGTTGAACAGACTGAAAAAAATGTTAGGCGTTGAACACCTTTTGAATGGAGAAAAAAAATTGCATAAAGTTGAATATTTGATGTGTGTTTATGAAAGTTTGAGTGATTTAAAATGATTTAAAATGCTAAATTTTTTTATTTGATACTTATTGAAAAAGAGTGTGAGAACCATATTTGCTATTTTAGGGAAACAAGAGTATTTTTGTCAAAGATTGTAATTAGATTGCTTTGAAAGGAAAATTCAAGTTGGGCTTGACAGTTTCTACTTGAAGTCATAGATTTAGATCCTATGGGTTACCTTTTTTCATGGGAAACATACCAAAGCAAATTTTAGTTAATTAGTCTACAATTTGTAGCATCAAACATCAATGTTACTTGCATCTAAAACGATATTTTAGTAAACAGAAAAAAGGGTGTTGAAATTGATGGAATAGCATGAAATGAGGAGGAAGGAAAAGGACCAATTTGGCCCTTTACAAAAACAATGATATTATGGGGCCATCCCACTAAAACCTAATTGACCAATACAAGTTGTTTACAGCAATAGTGAGATCCCTCCACTTGGACCACGCTTATATTTTCATCCACTTTTTTTCCAATGTTTATTGAAAAAATATTCTGGTTTTGAAAATTCTATGTATGCATCAAGTTTATGCACTTTTTGAGGGAAAAAAAACACATTTTTATGGCCCTAAATCTAGAGTGTATGTAGTGAGAGCTTGTGAAACATAATGACAATTTATGGGATGAATTCAATCATGACAAGTTTCCATTAGATTTAAAGCACTTCACCCCACATTCCACACAGGGCATTGGGTCCACCAGTTTATAGCACAGGGACACATTTTTTTTCTTCTTCTTTTTCCCTTTTAAACATAGTAGCAGCAGCAATGTAAATCTTTAATATTGGTACCATTTTTCAGCATGCGTTAGCTACGACTTAGAATCACTTTGGTACCAACTTGTTTCAGAAAATATAAAAAGAATGAAACTTGTGAATTGCCTCACAAGAGTCAAAACAGAGATCTGATTTGCTGGCAGGATTGAAAAGCAAAGCTATATGGAGAGGGGGGGAATGGGGAAAATATTAAAAACAGAAAAAAAAAATGAGAGAGAAAAAGAGAAGGGTCAAAAGGGTTCCAAGAGGTGGGGAAAATGACCGTTTTATTTGAATTTAAAAGGTTCATGGCATTGATCCATAAGAGCTTCCATAATTCCATTCTTTGGCTTTTTCTCCTTCTTGTTCTTTTTCTTTTGATGTAAATAAAGAAATGGACATTTATTTGCAATGCAAAGGTAGTCAAAGCAAGAGAGACTAATGGGTTGGCTCCAAAATGCTTTTCTTGCATTGGTTGTATTCCACTTGTCTTCTTCATATACTTACATGGGCTACAATATATCTCTCCTTTTCCTTTTTCTATATTCTTCTTCTTTTATAGCTCATGCATATTTATTGTTTAGCTTTTTAGCTTAGACATCTAATGGCTTCTTTGTTGGTGGAATTATTTGGATTAAGGGTACCTTAAGATTCACTTTAATACAAACTTGTGATAATTTTTTAGTTTAATTTGCAAATCCATATTGTAATGTTTTCTTTTGTGCTGCACTTGGTATTTGATTGGATAATGGGAAATTTTGGCTGTGAACAGAAAGTGAATTGCATATTCAAACCAGGTTGTGCATGGGGTTTTAACTAATCATAATTTAATTTGATGTACTTAGTTAAATAAAGTTTTCTTTTTTTCTTCTGGGGAAAATTGTAATTAACTAAAAGTATCCAGACTCTAAGTCATATTATTAAGCTAGTTGTGAATTTTCTTATTTGAATAGCCAAGTGAAAAAAAAAAGGCAAAGTCAAATTTATTTGATCATATAATAAAGCATACTGTGAAAGAAAAAAAAAAGAAAAAAAAAAGAGAAGCTAGTTTGATTTGTGCTTTTGCATGCTTGCTGTTGCTTAGTTTCTTTCCATTCCCTTTGATCAGAAAAAGGATGAGTTGTCCCATTGATGATTAAACCGCGTTAGAATAATAGGTCTTCTTTGAACTACTGCCCTAGGTGACAATCAAATGCCTCTCTCCTCCTTTTCCCTTTTTTTTCCCTTCCAAATTCTCTTTTCTTTTCTCCCAAAAAACCAGAAGAGGGTCCCAAAATATTACCTACAGATTAGGTTACTGTAGTAACCTATGTTCAGATGTGATAAATACCATAAAGTATCTATATCAGTAGCAGAGAAAATAAAAACTTAAGAATCCTAAGTAAGTAAAATATATTCCACTCCTGGAGAGGTGTTTAAGTTTAGTCCATTTTACAGTAAATGAATTTGTTAGTAGTAGTGAGTAATTATGAAAAAACCTCTCAATTTAAAGGTTTTTTTTTTCTTTCAACTTTTAAGGTCATGGACAGATACATTTGAATCCTGTGTTATCAATTTTTGGACTTAGAGAAGAGAACAGTATTTTGAATCATACTTACTACTTATCCTTTTTCAATCTTTGTGCAGAATCTTCATTTCAACTTTTAAAGTGATAAAGTTTGTATTAGAGATTCAAAACTAACTGTGGATAATGCCGAGTGTTATAATATGAGAAAAAAGTTACCCTACATGAAAGTAGATTAAACTATAGCAGCTTTAACATCTTAACTAAATCTATCAGGGTTTGAACATTGGATCATGATCTTCACCAAACTAGGAGGGATTTTTTGAGTTAACTAATACACTAGACAACAATTTAAGCAATCAGCTAAGAAATCAAACGTGTACAGAAATTATTATTACGAGCACAAACGTATTAGCAGAGCAAGTATGTGTCCACGTACAAATATTATCTTTTTCTTTTGTGTCCGCAAGTTATTTGGAATGGTTAGGTAGTGATGACGCTCCTTCTCACATGCTTCAAGCAAGACATATAAGAAGAAGACAAATGAGAAAAAAACAATAGTTGAAATTTAATAGGTACAAGCTTGTATTGAGTTGTCGTGGTAATCAATCACTAAACTTGAATGTGCTAATTTTAATGCAGATTCAGGTTTATTCATTAAATGTGGGGTACGAGAAATGTATCAAAATTGGATATTTTGTCTTGAAAGCAAGTTGTTATAATAGAGCCAGAAAACGATGGATGCACCAAAGGAAAATAATGACAGTACTGAGAACTTAGGGAATCTCCTTTTGTGAATGACATGGGAAAGCTATTGGTGATCCTCTCTTGCCTCTCAAAAGAAGGTAAAGGGGAAAGTTTCCTTGTGTTTGCAAAAACTTGCTGCTTGCTAGCCTACAAAGAACAAACGTGTCTGATTGCTTGTTCAAATAGTTCAGTTTGACCTAGTCAAAGTACAAGGGAGTTGAACTTGGATTATTGGAACATGAACTTATTTGGAACTTAATTCGACCCTTTCAAATAATTTTTAACTTGTTTCAATAAGCTTTTATGGTCAAATTGTTGTCCTAAGAAGAATTTAGTGTTGGGTTCTGACAAAATTTCTCCATAAAAAAGAGTTCTGGGTTTTAAATATGACTAACGAACCAGAAGAGACTTAAACTCGATAGCAAAGTTCAGAATCTCACAGAAGAAGCTAAGACTCAGGTTACAAAAAAAATCATGTCATAAGGTTTATATAATAATTAGTATTTTATTAAACTGTTTGTTGTGCAGTTTGAGCATATGTTTTAATCTTATTCCAAGATGTTGCCGTCTGTGTCCGTATCTTCTTTCTTAGTCATGAATAGTTTTTCCTTAATACATGCACCATATTTCACGGTGGTTGTTAATAGGTCAGGTCACAAGACTCACAACTCACAAGAGGCCAAGGTTTGTCATTTTCTAATTGTTTGACGCCCCTCACTTTTCATAGTCCATTAATCATAATGCAACTGGATTTCAAGGTCACTTCTGAATCTTTTCGTTCCGATCTGTACCACTGCATAAAGAAAAAGAAAGAGTTATATCCACAGCTTTTACAAATCCCATGATTAGAACAGAAGGGCAAATCATTAGCTCATTTGAATTTGATTTGGACTTTGGAACTGAACGGTTAACAACAATTTCACTTTTTACCTTTTTAGTTCACTCTATAGTTATGTTCCTATGCAATAACATAAAACACCTTAACTAACTGTTGTTTGTCAACTTTGTATTCTCACATATATTGTGGTTCTCATAAATTTCCTAACAGTCAATCATTTATATCATGCAAAATAGCGCACCAAGTTTCAAAGAACCAAGCAGTGGCATTCATAAAAACACTATAAAGTGTACATTTTTTATGTTAGATGTAACTTGGGTTAGTACTTAATTAGTGGAGAACTAGTCTGCTAGCAACATGTTCTCTTGTGTAGAACCCATTTCCGTCATCAAAGGTTGAAGATTCTGTTGTAACAATCTGTAAATTTCCGCAATCTGGGGATGAGATCTTTCCCCAACAACAAATACATGATTTTTCCCTTTTATCTGTATTTGACTATATCCTGGAATTTTCTTCAGATATCTCTCTTTCATTCTTTTCCTAACTTGTGCAAATTCATCCCACCGACCCTCTGCAGCATATGTATTGGCTAGTAGTACATACCCCCCTGAACTAGATGGCTCTAGCTCTAATAGTTTCTCACCAATGGAATTTGCCATTACAACATCCCCATGAAGCCTGCACGCACCAAGCAAAGCCATAAGAATAACTTCGTCTCTCTCGGAAGGAGGAATAGTGGACACTACATCCATTGCTTCATCCATAAGCCCTGCTCTACTTAGAATGTCTACAAGGCAGGAATAGTGCTCAGCCTTAGGATTTAAGTTATAAGTACCCTTCATTGAGTCAAACAGTCTTCTACCTTGGTTAACAAGACCAGCATGGCTACAAGCTGACAAGAGTCCTACAAAGGTGACCTCATCTGGCTTAATTCCTGATACTAGCATGCGTGCGAATACCTGCAAGGCATGGTGACCATGTCCATGATTTGAATAAGCTACTATCATCGCAGTCCATGACACTACATCTTTTGACTTTAGTAGCTCAAAAGAAAGCCTAGCTGAGCGAAGGTCTCCACTTTTGGAGTACAACGTAATAAGTGCATTTGTAAGCCATGTGTTGGGCTCAAACCCGAGCCGTATGACCATTGCATGAGCTTGTATGAGTTCCACCATGCCATCACAGGAAGTTAATACGCTAGTCATAGTGGTTTCATTGGGTCTAACGCAAGATCTTAACATCAAAACAAACATACATAAGGCTTCTGTTGTATCACCATTCCTTGCGTAGCCATCGATCATTGTGTTCCAACTCCCAACTTTCTTCTCCGGCACCAGGTTAAAAATCAAGCGAGCTTCGTCCATGTGACCCTCATCAACACATGCAGTGATCATTGCAGTCCATGCAGCCATATCTTTATGAGGCATGAGATCAAAATACTTCCTAGCAATCCCAATCATCTTGTTTTGTGCCAAACCCGAAACCATAGCCGTCCACGAAACATGATTCTTATCCGGCATCGATTCAAACAAACTTATAGCCTCATTCACTCTATTGACCCTCAAACAACCTGAGATCATGATGTTCCAAGAACGAACATTCCTTTCAGGCATTTCAAGGAAGAGCTTATAAGCCTCATTAAAGCAGTCATTGTCAAGATATGCCTTGACCATAGCTGTCCAAGCTATGATATTCTTTTCAGGCATGAGATCAAAATACTTTCGAGCATGGTGCATCAACCCATTGCGAGCAAAGCCTGAAACCACAGCAGTCCAGGACACAACGTTTCTCGCAGGCATTTGATCAAACAAGTGCAAAGCCTCGTCAATTCTTCCATAACTAAAATACCCAGAAATCAAACTAGTCCAAGAGAATGCATTCCTATGAATCATACTATCGAACGCCTTACGAGCTTCATCCAAGCGACCAACTTTAGCATACCCATCAATCATTGCGGATTCTGCAACAACGTTTTTCTGTGGCATTGCTCTGAACACGGTTTCGGCTCCAAGTAGGTCCTTGTTTTTCAAATAAACAGTAATCATCGAATTGTACGAAACATCATCTCGTTGGGGCATTTCGTCGAACAACTTCTTTGCTTCTTCGAGCTTGCCCTGGCGACCCAAGATTGTTATCCCCGCATTGAGTCTGTGGAGTGCATCATCCGTAGACCTCGGCGTTAAGCTCAAATTATTGGCCATTAAAGGGGTTCCGGGGTTTGAAATCTCAGCCCCATTGAAAATTTTCCGTAGACCATTTTTTTGGTCGCTGGAAATTGATGCTATGAAATACCTCAGTAAAGGATAACTAGGCCCACAAATTCTCCTTCCGTGTTGACAGACACACATGTTCGTCATCAGTACTGGGTTGATACAAGGATTCTTATCATTTACTATGTATTTTTAGAATTGTAAAAACTGGTATAAAAAAGTAGCTAGTTTAGAATCAAAATTGTTTTGTAATAGTAAGTTTGGTATAAACTAAAGAGATAATAAAATGAGAATGAAGAAGAAAAATTTTGAAAAAAAAAGAGATAAATAACTATGAAATAAAATCGAGAATTTAGTTATTTTGTAAGAAAGCAGTGGAAAAGAATGTTTTGGAAGTAGTATAATTTGATTGATTTAATAAAATTAAAAATAAAAATAAGTCAATAATAAATTGAAAATAGTAGGGTGAATTCACAATTTTTTGAAATTAATCGATCTCCATTTTTTACGTAAACTACAATTTAAATTTTGACAACTTTTGTCTATTACATAAAATGTCATATTTTAATTAATTTTAAAATATAAAATATAAAAAATAAAAAATAAATAAATAGATATTTATTTAGAAGATATTATCTCATGGTAATTGTCTTTCTATTATATACACTCAGATGTGTTTATTTTTTTTTTCTGAGCCCTATCTATGTCATGGTAATAGATCATTTTGGTTTCTTTAAAAAAATAAATTAAAAAATATGTACTTTTAAAATTTAGATCATATTATTAAAATCAGTATTGATATACGTACATATTTTTCATTGTTTTATTTATTTTTAAAACCTATTTTTTTTTAGAAAACAAGTCTATCACAGCTCTACTGGTCCAATTTAAATACATTTAGATAATGGACTAAACGAGTTAGGTTAAAATTTATTCTTTTGAATTTAAGACAATTGTTTTTGTTAACTTTACTCGTTTTTACATGTCTTTCATCAAGGTAAATTTCTTTTCATGGTTTTATTCCTTATATCCTTCCTCCTCATCAAACATATCACATATCATACTACTCCATTTTTATTTTTATTTTTTAATATTATTATTATAATTATTACAACAACAAAAAATACAAAATAGCCTCATAATTAATTGAAGTACAGTAATAGAAGATTTGAACTAAACAAAATTATAAACAAATCAATTCTATCACATGTATAATCGGTTATATCGTCGAGAGCTTTTCACTCCTTTCTTTCACTTTATATATGTAAAGATATGTATCTTAAAATCCAATAAAGATTATTATTAAATAAAATATTAAGATATTGAGTTATAATTAGATGCAGCTTTTTAGAAAAATTATTTTTCCTTGATATCAAGTCTTTTTTTCTTAAATATGAATATTTGACTACAGAATGGCTAATTTTGAATTATAATTTAATTAATCTATTATACCAAATCATATTCTTATTAATAATTTTGTAAAAGAAATTACAGTTTCTCATCAAGATATATATAAAAAAATTAAAAAAAAAAACTTGAAACTTGAAACTCGTAAATAAAAAAATATAAAAAAACAAAACTGGACAAAAGAAACATATTTTTAATTCTAATACAAATTCATAATAAAAATAGTAGCAATACAATTAGAAAGAAAAAACTTATTAACCATAAATGAGATGAAAAAAATTGATACACACAAATAACATGAGATTCAAGAGATATAATATGCCAAAACCCCCTCAAAAAATGACTCCTCTTAGAAGAGAAGAAAGTAAGGAGAAACAAGATATTTCACATAGAAATAGAAAAAGAAAATAGAATCTAGATTGATTAGAAGAAAATAGATATAACTTATCATTCTTTTTTTCATAAACAAAATTATAATTTACTACCAAAATGGTTTAACTCATTAATTATTATTTAATACCAATAAAAATTAAAATACACTAATAATAATTTAATTAAATTTTATTCTCAAACATAAACTTATAATTAATTTGATATAGTTATATTAGTAATACCATATTGTTTTTAGGCTTTTTATTCTTAAATATAATTGTAAGCCCCATTTTCTGCTATACAAAAGTTTGGGCCTGACCTTATTAGAGGGCCTAGGGTCAGCCCACTTAGTACTCCCAAGACCCCTTACAGCCACTCACTCACTCTCATTATGTCTTCATCTTCTAGAAATAGCTCCCTATCTCCCTCAGAGTGCTGAAACAGGAAGCTCTGCTAGGGCGTAAGTTTCTTCCTCCTTCGAGCTAGTTAAACTCATTCTTCCTCCAAGTAAATTGACCACTAAACCTTTGTGCTTTCTTTCCCGTTTCCAATTTGGTTGCATTGGTTCTGTCTAGGGTTCATCTTCATAACCTTGTTTTCATTTTGGTGTACATGTTTTCAACTCACTAATCTGTTTATGGGGTTGTGGTGCTAATCTGTTGGGTGCCTGTTTTTGTTTGCTAGCATCTGTCTAGATAAGGGAAGCTAAGGTTTTTCATGTTTCTTTTAGTATATCTGCTTGTTTTTAGTTTTGTTTCATGTTTATATTGCTTGTTTGTTGCTGTGGTTGCCAATAAATTGTTGAAATGTTGTTCGGTTCCGAATGCCTGATTGTTGCATGCGTGAGCAGGGAAGGAACCTATTGTTTTCGTCCAAGCGAGCAACCCTCACCTAAGCGAGAATAGTAGAAAACTCTCCAAGTTTCTGGTCGAGTTGTCACTTAGGCGATGTGCCTCCACTTTTTAGCGAAAATACTCTCGCCCATGTTGAAAATGTGCAGCAAAATGAGTAACATTTGGATAAAAAACAAAGAGGGAGGGTGAATTGGGTTCTTAATAAAAAATTGTGCTTTTAAAATTTTCCCTTTTAATATCAAAGATCAATTAAAATTCTTTCCTTTATTTTAATAAACACATAAAATAAAGAGAGTAGGGAAGGGAAGAGAAAATTGCACAAAGTATTTATACTGGTTCGGATCAAAATACCCTACATCTAGTTGTTAATCTCTTAAAAATGACATTAACCCAATCACTAAGAAAAACCAAACTACAATCAATGATTAGAAAGATAGAAAGATTAAGGTTTAGAAAACACATCCCTTTAAATCCACAAGGGATGAACACCTCTCTTAAATCACACAAGAGATGAAGAAACAACTTCCTTGAGTCACACAAAGAATGAACACCTCCTTTGAATCACACAAAGGATGATCGACCTCTCCTAGTAATAGCAGCGGCACTCAAGATCGCACTTGATGAAAATTATCGCTCTACCCACACTAGATTTTTCAAAGCCTTCCCACAGAGAATTCTCAAGTACACAAACTTATCTAACTTCTGTAATTGATAAGGAAAGCGTATCACTCTATTTATAGAAGCCTATTTAGAAATTAGGTTAAGAATATGAAAATTTAAGTCATAACTACCATAGATAATCGATTATCATAAGTGATAATCGATTATCACAAAAACTTTTATAAAAACACTTTTCTCACTATGATAATCTATTATGATGATAATCAATTATCAGTTGTGATAATCGATTATCACAGAGGTTTCTCTCAAAACTCAGTTTTAATTGAGATAATCGATTATCACTAAGAATAATAGATTATTCCAGTGAGTTTTGCAAATAAATCAAATTCTCTTGGTGCTCTACTACTTGGGTTTTGCCTTTTGACTCTTGACATACTAATTTAACTATTTTAAATAACATACACATATTACAAGACATAAATAACTAAACCCCTAAGTTTTTAATGTATCTCTTGAATCCAAGCATTCTTTTAAGTCTTCAACATTTTTTCATGCATCATCATTAAGTCTTTCATACTTTTTTGTAAGTCATCATCATCAAAACTCCTTATTGAAGGAAGATGTCCATCTTCTTCCTTTTGTCAACAACCTAGTTGAGGAGGTCTCGTTTAAGCGAGAACTCGCTGAAACCTTGCAGTGCTCACTGTTCGAGTTCTCGCCTAGGCGAGAAGGGCTCACTTGAGCGAGAGAACCTCTTTTGCCTGAACGAGCACCTCTAGCTTGAGCGAGATTCGAGCAGGGAGAACGATAATTGCTGAAAAAGTTCCATAATTGGTTTGCTTACCTTTTTGTAGCATAATACAACTAAAATTGACGTGTTTGGTGTGAAAGGCAAGGGGGAGATAGGGAAGATGGGATTAAGGATAGTCACTCCGCTCCATAGATAGTTAACACATATTCTTGTTTCATTTTAAATTCCTTTCGGGTTGAAAACGCGTGCGTGGGACTGTGCCCATTCTTTCTCCCTCTTCTTCTGCTTACTTAACAATCGGAATAAGGAACCTTAGAATTCACTCTACCTCTCGATGAAAAAATAGGATTTGAGAGAAGTGAAGCTGCTTGATTCTTTTGGGACAATGTAGTCCTTGTGATTCTTTGTTCTTTGAGCAAATTCCTAGTTTAAACTATTTGTAATTCTTGTGTGTGGCATTGTTGTCTGCCTTAACCTTCCTTTATAGTGTATTATGGATAACTGTAACCGTTAATACTTATGTATTGTATGTCGTGTGCTCTATTTATATTATAATTATGCGTTGTTTCATTTAGTAGAATTATTCTATTTAAATCGGATGTTACAATAATTTTACAATAATTTAATAGAGGTATATTAATACTAATTTTTTTTAAGTTTTTTTTTTCCTTAAACATAAATTTATAACTAATTTAATAAAGAAATATTAGTAGTAAAAAATATTTATCTGAGACCTTCCTTTTAATATAATAAATAAATTAATAATTTTTTTAATTTGATTAGTTTTATGTTAACAAAAGAAATATCATTGCTTATAATTGCATCCCTATTGAGATTCAGTGGGGTAGTCATGGGTATACCATGTGGTTTTGTAAGATGTACATGAGTAGCGTAGATGGAACGATGGAACTCAGGGGATAACAAACATATATGGGTTGTAGATACGTGGATATCCTACTTTTCTACGTTATATATACTTGTATGTTAATATTGAAAATAGTGACATTATACATGATGTGACTATTCCATCAAAAAGTTTTCTATTAGTTCAAAATAATTAATATGTAAAATCAGAACAAATGATTGCCGAGATTCTCGTAGGAATATATACTTTGAATTTAAAAGAAAAAGTTCGAAAACATGTTTATTCTGACATAGAAAGAGAAATGCATTGGAGTACGAATGTGTATCATGCATCAGAATTTTAAATATAGTAATGTTCATATCTTACCAAACATATATGGGTTGTAGTTACGTGTTTAACTACCGTGTTTATAACCTCTTGGTTTAACTATTATATGTTTTGTACAACCTCTTGGTTTAACTATTATATGTTTTGTACGTAATATATATGTTTTTACATTTACTATATTGTTTTTGTACGTAATTATGTTTTTTACATATCATAAAATTTTATACGTAATATATATTTTTTATATATTATAAGTTTTGTACATAATATATATATTTTTACCTAATATATAATAATATAAATGTTGTATATTTAATTTATATAACTATTATTATTATTATTTTTATTGCGTTGATTTGATTCATGATATAAACGAAAATATTACAGAGTACTAGATTTTCTTTCCTTACCATGATCTTGGAACAAGTGCTGCTTACCATGCTTGAAGCAAATTGCAAAAATATTGAGTCTAATTTTCTGTATAAGAATAAGGTGAAAAAATCAATAAAATTCTAGAATTAGATTCTATATATTATATTCTATTTATAGAAGTGATTGTTTGTCTTGAAGCGGACACAAAAGATCAACCTTTTTCAAATTTTCAATATCATTTGTACGAATTAGCATAACAAAATTAAGTATCTTTATCCTCCTTGTATTGTATGGTATCTTTATCCTATCTTTATCCTCCTTGTAAAATGGATAATATCACAAATGTATTTATACAAATTATATGCTTTATTTATTTTTAAAATCAACTATTCAACTTGAACCTAAATAATCCATGCATAAAACTTCATTCTCATCATAATAAACATTTCTATTAATATTTATAATTGATACAAAAAAGTACTAATAACATAAGGTATATTTAACATTTGATAAAATGTTACTAAATTTTGGTAACATTTTTTTACTAAATATTATATATATTCTAACAATTCAAACGAACAACTAAAAGTTCCATGGTTAAGTGGAACTAACCAGAACTAAAAGAAAATACATATTTCTTATTAAACTACTAAAAATAGTATATATTATAAAAAGTTAAAATATAAGAATAGTATCCTAATACTCATTCCTAATAGTTGTAACATCGGTTTGTTTAACAAACTTCTTCCAATAAGGATGACTTTGCCACACAACATGCATTTTTTCAATGTGAACTTCCTTAGTCTCTGGTAGAAGAGAGTCAATGAATGTGCTCATCACAATGATGAAACATGCAAAGAAAATGAACAATCCGAACTTCATGTGACAAAATATGTTGGTGAAATTTTGTATAACGACAAAGGTGAATATCATGTTCATGGAGACAGTGATACTTTGTGCACTTGAACGCACTTCAAGTGGAAAAATCTCGCTTGGAACCAAACATCCTAGAGGACCCCAAGACCATGCAATTCCTGTCACGTACACACATATGCCACACACAACCACAATAACATACCACTTTGGTAACATTCCTGGGTTTCCATCAAATCCAAATTTGCATGCAATTGCTATGGCTATCACAATCTAAGAGAAGACAAATCAAAAACAACAAATAGATTATCACATTGTACTATTAAAATAACATTAAAAGAGTGTTAAGAAAAAAGGTTACCTGACAAATAAACATTTGTATTACTCCTTTCAAGAAAAGACTTCGCCTACCAAATTTATCAACCGTGAATATGGAGACAAGAGTGGCAATTACATTGCAGCATCCAGTAATCATGGCAAACAAGAGAGAAGCATTGGCTTCAAAACCAATGGTTTTGAACAAAACAGGAGCATTATATACAATCACATTCATACCAGTAAGTTGTTGGAAGAAGGGAATGACTATGGCAAATGTGAGTTGGGGTCTGTATTGTCTCTTTAATAAAGAGACCCAAGGGTGTTTTACTACTTTTGAGGATTCACTTGCTACCAAAAGATCTTCAAACTCCTCCTTTACATCTGTAGTTCCTCGAATCCTAATAAGTGTTATCTTAGCTCTCTTATTAAAACCTCGTACAATCAAAGAAATTGGTGTATCCAGACGAAAGATTAGAGGAAACATTAGACTGAGGGTCGTCATAACAGCAGGAAATGTTGCATAATATAATAAGTTAACGAACCATTCTTCTCCGCTCTCCATCCGAGAGAAAATGTAGTTGAAGACATTTGCAACAAAGATGCCAATAGTTATTGTCAATTGAAACAGCATATTAAGAGCTCCTCTGTATTTATGGGGAGCAAATTCCGATATATATATCGGCACAGACTATTCAAAAAGAAAAAAAAACTTTGTAACATAACAATACATAACATTAACCATCAAGACTTTTTCTTTTTCATATGATGCATTTTACCTAATTAATGAAAGATTACTTTAACACTTAATTTACCTTATAAGTTTAAATTTTAAAAATGTGCAATCTCTGCACATTGTAAGTCTAAAATTACATCAAATAACACTTATCTTTTCTATTAAGTTTATTAATTTAAAAAATATCGTCTGAATAATTATTTTAATTTTAAAACATGATTAAACAATATTTATGAGAAAAAAAAATCTTAAATCAGTTTTTATTACTCATAATATATCATTAATTATTATGTATCAAAAAGTGAATAAAAGTTTATATAAAAATATATAGGATTATTACCTGAAAGGTCCATCCAATTCCAAAACCCAATAAGACGCAACCAACCATTAACATCGAAGATTGTTGTTGAGGAAAACACCACACCATAATGCCAAAGTGAAAGAACAAATTCCCAAAGAACCTGGTTTCGAGTCTCCCGTAGAGTCGAGTGAAAGTGGATGCTAACAATGATCCAATCATAGCAGCCAAATACAGAGATGATATTAACCATGTCAATATTGGACTGTCAAATTTACAATATTGATCGTTTATGATGTTATGATTTTGGTATACTTCTGGGTAGAATTCCTTCAGAAAAGAATCCATTAAAGTCACACCACCTGCCATACCCAGTACATAACCAGCCATTAATCCACTTAATGCAGCTCCAAAACAGATCATGAAAACTGTAAATGTCAATTTTTGTGGATAATTCCTTCCAAAAGATTCATTTGGAATAAAAGCTTCTCTCATTCTCAAACAATAATTAATTGATGCGGAGATAGTGCAAACAACATCACGCACCAACAAGTATCACACTCAGAACAAATAAGATCTTAATTTATGGCCTATAATCTCTTCAATTTGTAACTGTATATCTACCTTAATTTACGACCTATAATATCTTCAATTTGTTACAAGTGAAATGGGCATGTATATTCGCATTTTTTTAATATTTATAATTTTATAATACTATTTAATTTATACAAAACTTAATAAAGTGTAAGTAAATTTTTATAATGATGTTAATTATTTAAAATTATAGATAGGTATGAATAAAAATGATATAGATTCCCTTCAAACCTCAATTACAATTGATAAGTGAAGAAAATGTTAAACTAAACTATAATCTTTAAATTATTTTCGTAATGTCAAATATAAAACTAATTTAATAACTATCTCGTCCTCAGACAGTCCATTATCTAACTTTTATTTAAAAGGTAACTTACAACATTTTTAGATCGATGTGCCTATTTTCTCAAACCTTTTCTTCTCTTGACCCTTTTAGATCTAATCTATCTTCTCAAATTTAAATTTACAAATTCATAGATTAGAAAACTTTAATTTATCACATTAATAAAATCTATTGTAATTTTTTCTCTGATTTCCCTATTTATTTCATACTATTTTTTCTTAATCCAAGTTTCAGTTTCTATCCTCTTTTCATTATTTTTTTTTCTTTCTCTCAATTTTTTAAATTTACTTCCTAATCCAAACACAACGTGAGAATTTGAGGAAATCTACTTAGGTTAGATTTTTCGGACAAATTCTTTAATAAAAAAAATTCAAATATGTTTATATCTATTTATTTTATTTTATTTAATATCAATAATGATGTAGGAGAATTTCATACAAAAACTGAAAGGAAAAAAATGGTTTTATAATGTGGTGTTTTTAAATTGTGTTTTCTAAACAGATATCAGTGTTTGAGAATCATGGTGAGATGAAAATATTAATTTAAACTTTTATTTGTTTTTCAACACTTTTAAATTTATTAATCATTGAAATTACTTTTTAATTTGCATGTTTTTTTTAATCAATTTCGCTGAAGTGAAGAAACCTAATCATTAATAAAGAAATTTATTTTTCAACTCTATATATAAACATTTTTTATTCTCTTATTCTCTATATGTTTATCTTTGTTAATAAACGTTTTAGTTTTCATCATATAAAAAAGAAATACCTAGTGTAAGATGAAAAATTCAAAATGTTTTATCATATGCTTATAATAATTAATAAAATTAATGTTTTTATAATTATTTTATACCCATTTATTTATAATATTATTTTGTATTTTATGACTATTTGTCAATATAGTGATGATGGTGTAAAAATTAATTACATTCATTGTTTTTTATTATCATAAAATTAATTATAGATGAAGTTTTATCCCCTCTCCTTCAAAAAAAAAAAAAAAAAATGAATAGAGATTTCCACACCGAAGAAAAGCCAATATTTTGGCTCTATAGTCTCTTTCAACACTGTTCTCTTTAGTCCATTTGTTTCCTCGTCAATGTTTCAAATACTACACACTTTTATTGTTCGGTTTTGGGCTATAGTGACTCACATTCACACTATCATTTTCGGGTCTTCCTTCCTACATCTTTAAAATTTCTTCTATACCTTCCAAAATTTTTTAAATTCCTAAAAAACTATCTAACCATTTAAGAAACCCACGGACACCACACCCCAAAAATTACTTCTTGATGTCGACTTTCGGAAATCAAAATATATGACTTCCAGAAGTCAAAATATATCATCAGAAGTCGACTTCCGGAAGTCAAAATATATCACCGGAAATCGACTTCCAAAAGTCAAAATATATATATATATATTATTTTAAATATGATTTTTTTAATTCATTTTTTATTTTTATTAAATTTTTATTAAATTATATTAAAATAAATTTAAATTTAAAATATAAAAAATATATAATTGATTTTAAAAAAAAATATGATTAAATTTAAATATTTAATTTTTAAATAAAATTAAATAAAAATTCAAATAAAATATAAAATACTATACACATTAAATGTATAAATTAAATAATTATAATAATATCAAAAAAATAAATAAAATAGAAAAATAATTTAAATTAAAATAGTAAAACTTTAACTAAAAACAGAAAAAAAACCTAAAGTAATTTTTCTTTTAAATTTATATATTTTATAATTTTTAATATTTTTAATATTTATTTTAAAAAATAAAATAAAATAAAATAAAAGTTAGAAAACATAAATTTTAAAAAAAATTAAAAATATTTTAAATATAATTAATTTTTTTGTTTCCGGAAGTCAACTTCCGGTAATGTTTTTTGACTTCCGGTAATAATTTTTTACTTCCGGAAGTTGACTTCCGGTGATACATTTTGACTTTCGGAAGTCAATTTTGGATGATATTTTGACTTCCGAAAGTCGACTTCTGGTGATATATTTTGGCTTCCTGAAGTTGACTTTCGATGATATATTTTGACTTCCAAAAGTCGACTTACGCTAATATATTTTGACTTCCGAAAATCCACTTCTGATGATAATTAAAAGATTTTTTGGGAATTTAAAAAAATGTTGAAAGTGTAAAAAAATGCTTGAAAGTCTAGGAAGCATCTTCTGAAGAAAGCCCATCACAACGAGAAAAACAGATTCATCATCATAGGTTTGTGCACGTCATCACAGTTCATCAATAAACAGTGGGTTCCACCACCACGTGCAACAAAATCTTATCATTATTTCTCTGCATGTCCTGTTGGGTGATAAATTTTGTTAAATTTATCTGATAAAGCACATTTTATGATAGTATTTAAGTTAACATTGAAGCAAAAATGTGTTAAAACAGTGTAAATAATTTAAATACTATCATGAAATGTGCTTGAAACGTCAGATAAACTTAACAAAATTTGGTTAAAAGGACTAAATTCACACATTTAAAAAAATGAAGAACTAAATTGGTTAAAAATTTTGATGAGGGACTAAATCCAAATTTCGCTCAAACTTTAAGGACCAAAAATATATTTAACCCTTATTCTAATTATGTTTATATTATCATGTATATCATGTTATTAAAAAAATTAAAATACCATTATTTTTAATTAAAGTTATAAAAATGAGTATAAATTGTATATTTATAGCAATATGAAAGGGAGATTATTTCTTTTAGTAAATACATTTTATATTTGTACTTACCGTTGATTATGTTTAAAATTTTATATTTCTATTTTAAATGTAACAACAATTCACCATTTTTTTATTTAACTACTGTTATTAATATTATTTTTTTATTAAAAATAAATTGAAATGTAAGTAGTGTCTCTTTTTCACCAACTTTTCTAATTGGACTTATTTTACTTATGAAGATAGAAAAATAGATAAACAATTCCAAACTCAAAATAAGAGATGAGTGCATAAATGTTTTCAAAAGATCATAAAAAAGATTTCTCACATCTCTAAATACTAAATTTAAAAATTTAACACTTTTATGTTAAAAAACCTAAATGATAATCAGTTGGGTATTTTTTCCTACACCTCTAAACATTTCTTCAGCACCTCCAAAATTTCTTTAAATTCTCAAAAAACTCTTTGACCATCAAAGAAAATCCACGGACATCAAACTTCCAAAATTACTTCCGGAAGTCAAAATATATTATCGGAAGTCGACTTCCGAAAGTCAAAATGTATCACCGGAAGTTGACTTCCAAAATTAAAAAATTATTTTCCGGAAGTCAACTTCCGGAAGTCAAAAAATTAATTTTATTTTAAATATTTTTAATTCTTTTTAAAATTTATGTTTTCTAACTTTTATTTTATTTTATTTTTCAAAACACATATTAAAAAAATTAAAAATTATAAAATATATAAATTTAAAAGAAAAATTACTTTAGAAAATACAAAATAAGTAAAAAAATGCTAAATAAAAATTTAAAATATAAAATTGAAAAATAATTTAAATTAAAATAATAAATCTTTAATTTTTTTTTATAAAATATATATATATATATATATATATATATATATATATATATATATATATATATATATTTTCTGTTTTTAGTTAAAGTTTAACTATTTTAATTTAAATTATTTTTCTATTTTATTTATTTTATTGATATTATTATAATTATTTTATTTATATATTTAATGTGTATAGTATTTTATATTTTATTTGAATTTTTTAAATAATGAAATTTTAAATTTTAAAAAAACGAATATATATATATATATATATATATATATATATTTTTATTTTTTTTTTTTTTTTTTTAATTTAAAGTTTTATTATTTTAAAATCAATTTTAATATTAAATAAAATTAAATGAAGGAGAATATTGTTTTTATTTTTTTATTTTTTTTATTTATAGTTTAATATTATTTTAATTTTACTTATTTTTATTTTTATATTTATTTTTTTGTATATTAAATAAAAATAAAATTATATATATAGATATTATAATTTTTTTATATTTAAAATATATATTAAAAAATATGAAAACATAAAAAATAAATAATAAACTAAAAAAACAATTAAAAGTTAGAAAACAAAAGAATTAAAAATATTAAAAATAGAATTAATTTTTTGACTTTCGGAAGTTGAGTTTCGGTGATACATTTTGATTTTCGGAAGTCGTCTTCCGGTAATATTTTTGATTTTCGGTGATACATTTTGACTTCCGGAAGTCAACTTCCAGTGATATATTTTGGTTTTCGGAAATCATATATTTTGACTTTTGAAAGTTGACATCCAGAAATAATTTTGAAAATGTGATGTCCATAGATTCTCTTAAATGGTCACAGAGTTTTTTAAGAATTTAAAGAAATTTTGGAGGCGAAGGAAAAAAGACCTAATCAGTTACGTAGAAAGTATGTTAAGCGAGTTGGGCTAGGCCCAAAATCCAGCCCAGAGGCAACTTCAAAAACCCTAATGTTCTCTGTTTTGTTGTGTTGCGTTGCGAAGTGAAGTGAAGATGGTGTCAGGTTTGGGAATCTGCGCAAAGTGGGTGGTGGCTGACTCACAGCGCCACATGCTGGGTCGACTCGCGTCACCACATGCTGGGTCGACTCGCGTCCATTGTGGCGAAATAACTTCTCAAAGGCCAAAAGGTAGTAGTGGTGCGGTGCGAAGAGATCTGCATCCCTGGCGTACAAGATTCCTGCGTAAACGCATGAACACCAAACCTTCTCATGGCCCAATCCGCTTCCGGGGCCCAATCCGCTTCCGCGCCCCCGCTAAGATCTTCTGGCGTAAGTTCGTGGAATGATACCGCACTCCTCCATACATATGACTAAAGGATGGTTGTTCCTGATGCTCAAGAATGTTGTTTATCCTCTAACTCTTTGTAGGATCATAATTGTTCTTTGTAGGATATTAGGATTTTTTTTCTGGATTTTTTTCCTATGGAATTAATGAAATTAGCACATTGGATGCAAGTGTGAAAAATTTGTGGAAAATTTGTTTAAACTTACTTTATTAAATAAATTGAGTGAATAAATTGAGTGAATGGTGTTGTTTATACTATGCACGTTGGATGGAAATTAGAATCTTGTGTCTTAATTTCTTCGTACTCGTTCCAAGTTCGAAGTACCATTTGTACAAATAAGAATCCCGTCACATGATTTCTTCTTCATATAGATAGATATAGGATCTATGGAGCAATTACTTAGAAGTACATTTTGTGAAACAGCCCTTCCTATCTATCTGATAGAAAAGGATCCCATGATCCTGAACCGATCTTACCTGAGATTAAGATCGGAAATCCCAAGTTTGTCTATGAAGAACAGAACTAATTATATTAGTGTCTATGATGGATTTTTTTTTGTATAATACTAATCGATAGGGCCTCATTGTTAAGTGCTACAAGATCTCGTACATTTGAACCCATCGTCGTGGACCCGAATCCATTAGTATGGGACATTTTCTTTTCCAAGTGAAATCCCCTAGTATATGAAAGAGTGAAAAAATGTTTTCGTTCTTGTGGAATAAGAAGCCTTCGTATCTTAATGCATATTGTGTACGGTATTTTGTATGATATTAATTAATGAGATTAGATGAATAATGTATAATTGGATGCAAGTGTTTTTTTTCCAGTAACTCTTTGTAACAGGTCCAATGTGCAAGCCATCTGAAAAAAAAAACCAGTCTCAACATTTTCTTCCTTCCACGTCATCAACCCTAATCCTCTCTTTCGTTTTCGTGTCTGCGCGCCCATTTTCTTCCCTCCTGCACGCCGTCATCGTCTTTAGCGGATAGAGTAAGAGCTTTCTTCCCTCTCCGTCGGTCTCGTGTCTGCTCATCGTCTTTAGCGGATAGAGTAAGCATAAGTGATTCCTGTTTGCTTAACCAGTACCATGTTTTCATTCCAGTCTGGTGATTGAAACAGATAACTTCATCTTCGCCAATCTTCGCCATCGTGTTGCGTCACTGGTCCTGTTTTTGTTTCTCTGAGTTGTCATTGTTTGCTGTTTTCTGATATCAATTTGCTGTCCAACTTGTGATTGCTGTTGTTTAATAAGTTCATTTTACTGTTAAGAGGTACCAAAGGCCTTTTTTGAAACTCTATCCAATAGGGTTTTCCTCATATCAACATCTGACCTAATCTTTAGGGAGAGAATGCATTTTACTTGTTCTGTGTGATTAATTTTCTTTCATATGCTTAATATTTTTCTTTTTTATTAATATGCTTTACATAATTTATCATCTCTACGTATTAATATTTTATTTACTGTGATTGATTTCTTTTTTTTTTCACATTTTCTTCCCTGCATTTTACTTGTTCTGTGTGATTAATTTTCCTTCATATGTTTAATATCTTCATGTTATTGATTGAGGTGTAGATGTCTGGCCAGTGATGCTTGTCGACTGAACCACATCTGCATGATTCCATATCTGTGATTGATCTGTCTTTGTTCAGATAAATCCAGGGGAAATCAACTGGTTTAGTTGCTGCTTAGGCTGATACAAGTGATTCCTGTTTGCTTAACCAGTACCATGTTTTCATTCCAGTATTGGTGTGAGGTCTTGTGATTGAAACAGATAACTTCATCTTTGCAATCGTGTCGCGTCACTGGTCCTGTTGAGTTTTTATTTCTCTGAGTTGTCATTGTCTGCTGTTTTCTGATATCAATTTGCTGTCCAAATGCATCTGGGTTTCATTGTTTCGTATGTTCATGTTATTGATTGAGGTGTATATGTCTGGCCAGTGATGCTTGTCGATTGAACCACATCTGCATGATTCCATATCTGTGATTGATCTGTCTTTGTTCAGATAAATCCAGTGGAAATCAACTGGTTTAGTTGCTGCTTAGGCTGATTTTGTTCTGGTGCAGTTCTTATCTGGCAGTCTCATTTAAGTTGATTCAAATTATTGTTGGAATTCCGTAGCTGCAATTTATATTTGTATGAATCAATGTTGAAACTGCTTTACACTTGTGCATAAGTGATTCCTGTTTGCTTAACCAGTACCATGTTTTCATTCCAGTATTGGTGTGAGGTCTTGTGATTGAAACAAATAACTTCATCTTCGCCATCTTGTCGCGTCACTGGTCCTGTTGAGTTTTTGTTTCTCTTAGTTGTCATTGTTTGCTGTTTTCTGATATCAATTTGCTGTCCAACTTGTGATTGCTGTTGTTTAATAAGTTCATTTTACTGTTAAGAGGTACCAAAGGCCTTTTTTGAAACTCTATCCAATAGGGTTTTCCTCATATCAACATCTGACCTAATCTTTAGGGAGAGAATGCATTTTACTTGTTCTGTGTGATTAATTTTCTTTCATATGCTTAATATCTTTCTTTTTTATTAATATGCTTTACATAATTTATCATCTCTACGTATTAATATTTTATTTACTGTGATTGATTTCTTTTTTTTTCACATTTTCTTCCCTGCATTTTACTTGTTCTGTGTGATTAATTTTCCTTCATATTTTTAATATCAGTCTCATTTGGCGCCGCCTAGCAATTTCTTCCCTATCTGTCAATCTTCATCAATCAATCATGGAGGTATGTAGCTTTTCTGTGTGCTTAAGATAAATCTGGGTTTATTTTTTTTTTTGCCATTAGATGGATTGGGGTCATTAGAATACTGTCAGTTTTAAAAAGCAAATTAAATGAGATTTAAATTAAAAAAATGCTTAATTTTAATTTGTATGTTTTAATTTTAGCACATGAATATGTTCGAAAATATGTTAAAGTTTGGGTAATGCAGTTAATAAAATTGAAAAAATAGAGCGTTTGAGTAGAGATGGTAAGACATCCAAGACGTGCAATTGCTTTTATAAGTTAGTTTGAGACTATTAACCTATTAGTGATAGTGAAATCACTTTGAATAAGAATAGATGCTTGACAAGTTTTACTTTCTCTACAGTAGTTCAAGCAGTCTAATTGTATAGAATTGTGTCTTGATCATTCTGTTGTATAGAATTGTGTCTTGATCATTCTGTTTTGTTGCATCATAGTTGAAATTGCTTTATAGTTGCTTGATTAATGTGTCAACTGAATTTATTCGTGATAGGCGGGTGCTGCTGCGGGTGCTGCTGCGGGTGCTGCTGCGGGTGCTGCTGCTGGTGCCTCCGCGGGTGCTGCAGGTGCTGCTGCGGGTGCTGCTGCTGGTGCCTCCGCGGGTACTGCAGGTGCCTCTGCAGGTGCCTCTGCAGGTGCTGCCGCGGGTGCTGCCGCGGGTGCCTCTGCAGGTTCCTCTGCAGGTGCCTCTGTGGGTGCCTCTGCGGGTGCCTCTGCGGGTGCTTCCACTGCCACCACCGCGGGTGCTGCCGCAGGAGCTGCTGCAGGTGCTGCCGCAGGAGCTACTGCAGGTGCCGCCGCAGGAGCCGCTGTTGTTGGAGTTGCTGCGGGTGGAGTTGCTGCGGGTGGATCCGTCGGTGAGAACACCGTTGTTGGAGCCCCCGTCGGTGAGGACACCGTTGTTGGAGCCCCCGTCGGTGCGGACATCGTTGTTGGAGCCCCCGTCGATGCGAACACCGTTGTTGGAGCCCCCGTCGGTGCGGACACCGTTGTTGGAGCCCCCGTCGGTGCGGACACCGTTGTTGGAGCCCCCGTCGGTGCGGACACCGCTGTTGGAGCCCCCGTCGGGAGCCCCCGTCGGGGAGGACACCGTTGTTGGAGCCCCCGTTTTTGGAGTTGCCGAGGACGCCGAGGATACTGTGGTCGCCACTGGCGTTCCTACTTTCATTGGTGCCACCGGCGTTCTTACTTTCATTGGTGCCAATGTTGTTCATGGTTTGGATGATGATGATGCCATGGATTTTGCCCTTGGGAGTTTGGTATGTATTAAAATATTTTATTCTGTGTGGTATTTTACTTAATTCTTTTTTACTTCTTTAATTATGATTTTATTAATACTTTACTTTTATCGTGAAAGGCTCGTGGTGCTGGTCGTGGGGTAGTAGACCTGGAGGCGAATCCTGTACGAGTATCCCTACCAGCACTTTTAGTACAGGTAGGGAGAATCTTTTTCCGGAGATGTTTGATGGCATGCTTCCAAACGGCGGGGGTATTAATTACTAGTGCACCTCTTACTCGTCGAGGTAGGATACTACTTGATGCTCAACCTTCGAGGTAGGGAGAATCTTCTTAAGTAAATTTGTGATGGCATGCATCAAAATGACGGGGTTCTAATTGGTAGTCAACCTTCGACTCACCGAGCCAGGGTACTAATTGGTGGTCAACCTCTGACTCACCAAACCATGGCAAGCGCAACCATCATTAGTTTTCTATATACCTTTATACTCATTCCCTTGAATAAGTATATTTTATTTTTTTATTGAAATTAAAGCAAATAGGGTAAATAGAAAAAAAAAAACATATTTTGTCTTAGAGTTGCGTCAGTGTTAGTATACACACTTGGTGCAAGAGTGGTCAATCTGCAAGTTATATGGTTATTATGGAAGCGGGTGCATAGCATTATAAGAACAATGTTTCTGGTTTCTTATGGGTCTTTTGTGACGGTGATTCTGCTAAGGTTAGAGTTGTGTTTTTGGGATTTAAATGAGTTGGTGACGAAGATGCAGATAAAGAATGTGATAACAAATTAAATTCTCCTTTTTTTTCTTTTTTTTTTCATGGTAGAATTAAAGTTAAAAAACCTACCATCAATCAAAATATATTTTTTTATTTTATTATTTTTTACAAAACAAATGCATTCACCTTAACAAAATGCGGTATTGACA